>JAABUN010000631.1_pt1 | contig 88013 bp, 73 predicted proteins | sample 5559311 | NCBI WGS metagenome assembly JAABUN01 (sample SAMN10711877, study PRJNA513370) | rock metagenome | isolation source: Antarctica rocks | place: Antarctica: Victoria Land, Siegfried Peak sud
CCTCGCCCTCCCGACGCCGACGAAGCGCTCGGCGTGACGCCACGGACGGCTGCGCCATGCGGGACGACTGTCGCCGGGCCGACCGCGCGGGCTCCCCCGCGAACCGTTCGCGCCCGGCCCGACACGAAGGAGCATGGAGGATCGACGATGGCCACGCCGCAGCTCCCCGAGTCCGATGCCGAGAACCCGCGCCCCGGCGCGACGCCGACCGCCGATGCCGCCGAGCTTTGGCTCGGGCAGGTCCGACCGCTCCTCGACGCCATCGCGCAGTATCTCCGCCCCGCCACGACCGCCCCGCCACGCCGTGCGGGCGAACGAGCGGGGTGCCGCGCGGGGCAACCCGACGCCGGGGTCGCCGCCGCCGCCCCGACCCTCCAACGCCCGGCCACGCCCCGCACGCCGTTCACCGCCCTGTCCGCCTGTCCCGCCTATTTCTCGCGCGCCCGGCGGGACGGATCGCGGTGCGATCACGCGCACGTCGAGATACTCGTGCGGGCGGGGGCCGGGGCGGGACGGAGCGGTCGGGGCTACGAGGTCCGCGTCGTGAACGTCGACCTCCCCAGGGCGCGGCACCGCGACGCCTTCATCGCGCCCGAGGCGACGTGGCCCGACCACCCCCTGGCCCTCGCGGCGGGCCTGCGCCTCGCCCGTGGGCGCTGGGGCGAGATCGTGGTCGTCCATCGCACCCTCCTCCCCGGCGAGGACGGACGGGCACGGTAGGGGCGCGGGGCGGGACCGCTCCCGCCCGTGCCACTGCGGCGGGGCACCGGGGCGATCGGGCGAACAACGCCCGCGCCGCGCGGGCATGCACATCGCGGTCGGCGAGCATCGCCGGGGCCGCGAGAACGGGGCCACATATGAGCACCATCCCTGCCGACACCGCCGATTCGCCGACGACCACCGACCCGATCCCCGCGATCCGGCTGACCGTCGATACCGCCAGCCTCGCGCGCGGCCTCCGCGTCGTCGAACGCGTCGTGCCGACCCGGACGGCGAGGACACTGCCGATCCTGCAGCATCTCCTGCTCACGGCGGGCGACGGTCGGCTGACGCTCACGGCCTCGGACGGCCACTGCGCCATCAAGGCGGCCTGCATCGCCGTGGTGGGGACGCCCGGCCGGGTCGCCCTGCCGGCCAGGCTCTTCGCGGAGTACGTGGAGCGCCTCACCGCCGACCGGGTGACGATCGTCGCCGAGCCCGCCAGGTGGCGGGTCCGGGTGGGGGCGGGGCGCGCCGGTGCCCTGATCGGGGCGACCGACCCCGACGCCTTCCCGTCGCTCCCGGACCCGCCCCTCGACCGCGCCCTGACCCTCGACTCGGCGGGGTTGCGCCGCGCGCTCGGGCGCGTCGCCCCGTTCGCCGCGGAGAACGACGCCCGCCCGCCCCTGGGGGCGATCAGCTGCCGGTTCGATGAGCGCGGCCTGACCGCCGCCGCCGCCGACGGCAATCGCGTCGCCCGCGCCCGTTGCGCCATCCTTGCGGGCACGGGGGACGCGTGGGGCGAGTTGCTGATCCCCGCGCGCGTCGTCGGCCAGCTCGCGCGGCTGCTGCGCGACGACGCGCCGACCGACCTGCTGGCCCTGCCGGGGCGCAACGGCTGCTGGTTCGTCCACGGGATGGTCGCCGTCTACGGCCAGCTGGTCGACGGCGCGTTCCCCGACATCGACCGGCACATCCCCACCGAGGCGACGACGACCTGCACGGTCGACACCGCCACGCTCGGGCAGGCGCTCGGGCAGGCCGGGCTCTTCGACGAGGGGGCCCCGGCCCGCTCGGTCCTCTTCCACGTCGCCGCCGACACCCTGACCGTCTTCGCGGGCGGCGACGGCGCGGGCGACGGGGTGAGCGCGATCGACGCCGAGGTGACCGGGGCGGGCGGGACCCTCGTGCTCGACACGCGCTACGTGAAGGATCTGCTCGGCGGCAGCGCGCCCGCCCGGCTGGTATTCGCCTGGGAGGGCGCGCACCGGCCGGTCGTGGCGCGGGATGCCGACCGGCGGCCGGGGGAGGTCACGGCCGACGACGTCTGGGTGATCATGCCGCAGTACGGGAAGGACGTGGTCGCCCGCTTCGAGCAGGTGCGCCGGGAGGTCGCCGCCGACGCGCGTGCGCCCGCCGCATGAGTCGGCCCGCATCGAGGGGCCGATCCCACGCCGCCCGTGCGCCGCCCGCGCCGACCGGGCCGCTCCGACGCTGCCCCGGCTCGGGGCAGCGCTGTCCATCGCGAGGAGGTAACGTCCGATGATCGCACCGCCACCAGCGCCACCGGGTGCCGAGACCGCTACCGGCCAGATCGGCACCGACACCTGGGCCTCGATCACCTACGACGTGGACGGGCCGAGCCTCGCGTTCAGCCGCCCGCCCTTCAACCTCGACATCCCGCTCACCGACGACGAGGTGCGGGACATGGGGGCGGGCGTCTTCCCCGAGCAGGTCGAGGCCGCGCTCGCGGCGGCGACCCTGCCGCCCGCCCGCCCGCTGACCGAGGCCGATTGGGCGGCGCTCGGGCGCATCGCGCGCGAGGCCCTCGACCCTCCGCCGCCCGCCGATCCCTCCGGGGATACCCCACACGCGCCGGGGCCGCGGCATGGCGCGACCGCGCCGGGTGCCGTGGACGCCGCGCCCACCGTCGCGACCGGCCCGCCGCACGCCGATCCCCCGCCGCCACCGTCCGATGGTCAGGCCGACCGCGACTTCACGGTCATCCTGGAGTTCGCGGCGCGCGGCGAGGGGCCGCGCCAGGTCGTCATCAGCGTCGGCGGGTCGGGCCGCAGCGAGTCCTTCCGCCGCTGCGCCGTCGACGACTGGCGGGAGGTCTTCCTCGCCGAGGTGCCCGGTGCGGTCGAGGCATTCCTCGACCGCTGCCGCGAGCAACCGGTCCACCCGGCCTACCGCGCCGTGCCCTCCGCCCAGGCGGTGTCCCGATCGTCGCCGGACGCCGAGGTCGCAAGAGCGAAGGGCGGACGGCGCGGCAAGGGCACCCCGGCGGCCATCCCGCCGCTACTGGCCTCCACCCCGCGCTCGGGGACCGCCACGGACGACGCGAGGCGCGCCGATGACGCCGGGCCGTCGGGGCTGTCGCCCGTCCCGCCGACCCCCGCCGATGGCGCGACCCCGGTGCCGCCGACGACCGGCGAATCCCCGTCACCACCCGCCGACCCGATCGAGCCGGTGCGGACGCAACTCTCGCTCCTCTTCGGCTGAGCCATACCACCACCGGGAATCGCGCCCGCAGACGTGGCCGCGCGAGCCGGGCGCTCCCGCAGCGCCTCGCCGCAGGAGATCCGACACATCGAGGAGGTTCAGACATGGCCCATGCCGACGACCCCGCCACGGCAGCCCCCCTCGCCACCGGCCCAGCCTCGCCACCGGCGGTCGGTCGGCGCATCTTCGTGATCGAGGGCAACGAGTATCCCGATGAGCTGCCCGGACTCTCGGTCGATCAGGTCCGCCAGCACTTCGCCAACTGGCACACCGACCTGCACAACGCCGACGTGGGCGAGACGAAGCGCGGCGACGACACGATCTACACCTTTCGCAAGCGGCTCGGCACGAAGGGCCTGGCCGTCGCGCCGGACGTGGCGGCGGGCGGCGACCCGGCGGGCGGGACGGGCGGGGCGGATACCCCGCCCCGCTCCCGGCGCGACCTCCTCCTCGCCGCGCTGGACGCGGTGCCGCCGCGGCACCTGCGGATCTGGCCGCTCGCGCGCGACCTCTACCGGGGCGGCGAGTTGGACGTGGACGCGGCGAACGCCCGCGCCGACGAGTTCGCCCTAGCCGTCGACGAGATCGCCGTGGTGACGGCGGCGACGCGGCGGGTCAACGCGGCGCTCGAACGCTGGATGGACGCGGCATGATCCCGGTTGGGCGACCCGTGTCCACCACGCGGGTCGCCCCGACCGCCCTCGCGGCGCTCGTTGGCCGCCCGCCACCGATGCCGGGTGAGGTGGTGACCGCGATCGGCGTCTACGAGGCGCAACTCGCCTTCGAGCGGATCGTGCGCGAGCTGTGGCCGGCTGGCGACACGGCTCGCGCGATCCTCGACGCCCGACGACCGGGGGAGCGCCGCGAGACGACGCGGGTCTGGGCGTTCGTCGAGCGCTGCGAGGCCGACTACTTCCCCCTCCAGCCCTGCGAGGAGTACGCCGAGATCGTCGGCGAGGTGCCTATCTACCGGTTCGGCCTCACCTACGATGAGGTAGAGGCGTGGGACGGCCGGACCGGCCACCTGCTGCTGGTGATAGCGGTGCTGGGTGGCGCGATGCCCGGCCTCGCCGCCCACTGCGACTTCCTGCGCGAGGAGGCGCACGTCACCGATGAGACGCTCGCGCTCATCCTGGCCGACCAGCGCGAACCCGCCGCGCTCGACGCCGCGCTGGTTGGCACCCCCTACGCGGCGACGGGCGATCTGGCGCGCTGGCTCTACGGCGACACCGGTTCCTGCTTCCTCGACGCCACCTGGGAGATGCAGGTGATCGACAACGAGGACTGGACGCCGGGCATCGTCGCCACGCTGACGGCGCAGTGGCGCGCGGCCGAGACGCTGATGGGGCGGGTCGACGCCCTGGCGACGCTGCTGGAAGCCGACTCCGACGCCCACTTCGCGGCCCTCCTCCGGGCGGTCGGCGCGATTCGGCAACCGGCGGGGGCGGGCGAAGGTTGGGCCGACCCCGCCGAGCGGGCACCGGCGAGTCCGGGCGGGCCGGGCAATGCGTCGGCGACCGCGCCCGACAGGCAGCAGGAAGGAGATGGAGATGGTGCTGATCGCGCCCCTCGACCTGGTCGAGTGGTATTGGCCCCCGCACCCGTCGGTGAAGCCGTATCGGGCGATGGGGCGCTCGCGGCGGGTGGCTGCGGGTGACCGATCGGCCGTCGCGGGCGACGAGTCACGCCGACCACCGAGCGCCCTCGCGCTCGCCCGCGCCCTGGCCGCGTGCCCGACCGACCCCCGCTCGCTTGTCGCGACGATCGAGCGGGACCTGTACTTCAAGGTGGAGATACCCGCGCAGTTCGTCGAGATCGTGCACACGGTCTTCTCCGACGACGCGGTCGTCCGACGGGCGATCCTCGAGACCGACGATCCGGGGCACCGAGACGAGGGCGCGCGGGTGGGGGCATTCCTCGCCGAGGTCGACCGGCGGCTCTTCCCCGTCGAGGAGTGTTCCGAGGAGTACGCCACGGTCGTCCGGGCGATCCCCTTCAGACCACTGGGGTTCGAGGAAGAGACGCTCGATGGACTCTACGACCGGCCGGGACTCCAGGCGTTGATCGCGCTGGTGGCACCGGACGCGCCCGCCGCCGCCGCCCGGGGCCAGCTCCTCCACGAGCGTTGCGGCGTGCCGCTCGCGACGCTGGCCCTCCTCCCGCGCGAGCCGTCTCCCCTCGCGGAACTGCGCCGCCGCTTCGACGGCGGGCCGCGCGCGGCCGTCGTCGACATGGCCCGCTGGCTCCGGGCCGAGACCGGCACGGCCTTCCTGGACATCACATACGAGACGGCGGAGTGGCACTGGTGTGCCTGGACCCGCTCGAACGTCGCCGCCCTTGTGGACCAGTGGGCGCTCGCCGACACCCTCCTCGCCCGCGTCGGCGCGCTGGCCGACTGGCTGGAGGCGGACCTGCCGCGCCGTTTCCGCGAACTGCTCCTGATCGCCGGGCGGCGCGACGCCGACGGGCGCTCTCGCCGCGCGTCGCGGCGGCGCTCGCGAAAACACGGACGGGGACGCCGTGCCCCGTGAGCGCGGTGGCCGCCCGAAGCGCCCCCCGGATCGGCGGCCCGCCGGCCCGAGCCCCGGCGCGCTGGCGCGGGCGGCCGGTCCCCGCTCGCCCGCGTCTCCCCGCGATGTCGCCCTGCTGATCGAGCACCCGCCGCCCGCCCTGCACTTCCGCAGCATCGTCCGCTTCGTCGCGCCCGACGCCTGCGACCGGATCTGGCGGGCGCGGCACCCCGAGTGCGGGCGCGAGGCGGCGCGGGTCGCCGCCTTCCTCGACCTGCTGCGGGCCGATTGGTTCGCGACGGTGGAGCGGCAACACCCGGCCTACTATGGCTACGGCGACGTGGCGGCGGGCATCCCGCTCGCCCGCTACGGCTGGGACGACGACGACCTCTGCGGCATCCACGACTTCCGCCCCGGCTACCTGCTGCTCTTCGCGCTGTCGGAGGCCACCTACCAGGACCACGACTATCGGACCGGCGTGCTCGGCGAGTTGGACGGGCTGCTGCCCGACGCCATACTCGACCGAATCCCGATCCAGGGCCTCCCGCGCGCCCACTTGCGCGCGACTCTCGGGGTCGGGCCGTTCGCGGCGCTGGCCGACTTCGCCGAGTGGATCGCCCGTGAGACGGGGCTCGAACACCTCGATACCTGCCACGAGGAAGGCGTCGAGACGGCCTGGACGCGACCGAATCTGCTGCGGCTGCGGGACGAGTGGCCCCGCGCCGACGCCCTGCTAGACCGTGTCGGCGCGCTGATCGAGTGGCTGGAGGCGGACGAGGCGAACACACAATCGCGCTTCGCCGCGCTGGTAAGCGCCGCCCTCGACGACGCGCCGACCACTATCACGGATGGTCGCGTGGCCGCGGCCATTGCGCACGAACCTGTCTGCACAGGAATCTGAGCGGCGGTCCATGCGACCAGCCGGAACGAAAGCGAGGACACCATGTCCGAACAATACCCGGCTCCCGCTGACATAGGGCCGGAAGTGGTTCCCCTCTCGCCCGTGGAAGAGCTGTCACCCTTCGAGTTTGCCCTGCCGGCGGACTGCGACGCCCGTCCCGATCGCCTCTGCTTCACGATCGCCTGCCACGAGGAGATGGCCTACGTGCGCCGGTACCGCGCCGACGGCGCGTTCACGGCGGCCAAGCCGATCGACTTCGGCGACCTCATCGCCCTCCTCGCCCCGGAGGTGGACATCGACACCGACCTGCTGCCGCCGAACGCGCTCTTCTACGTCCGGCGCGGCCGGGCCGAGTTCGACGCCGTCTGGCTCGCGCCGCGTCGCTGGGACGTGCTGGTGCGCGACCGCCTCGAACGCCCGCCGCGCGCCTACCGCCTGCCGATGCCGGGGCTGGTCTTCGTCTGCGGGCGGGGCAGCGGCTTCCTGGCGGTCTACGCCGCCGCGGAGTGCCCGCGCCCGGGGCCGCGCGGCGACGCGGCGCAGCTCTACCACTGCCCGGCCTTCAACGTCCACGACAACGGCACCGTCTGCAAGGGCTACCACCACTTCTCGGACGACCCGGCGCGGGTGGCCGACGACTTCTTCGGCTCCTACTTCGCCACCGAGATCACCGGGCGAGGGCGGAGTCGCCGCCACCCGGACGACCTGGAGGCGCTCTGGCGCGAGATCGACCGGCAGGAGGAGTATCCGCTGGCCGACCTCGTGCCGCACATGACGGTCGGCGAGCTGCGCCGGTGGCTCAAGGGGGCGCGGTAGCGTGGACGCGCGAGATGAGTCGGCGCGACCCCAGCCCGCGCCGGGCGTCCGCCCGATCGTCGGCTACCTGCACGCGCCCGACGGGGTGCCGCCGCGCGTGGGCCGCTCCTGGGACATCATCACCGCCGGGGACGGCGTCTGGCTGGCGGCCGACAACCCCGCGCTATCGCTGCGCGTCCCCGTCGCGCCGTGCCATATCCGGGGTCTCGCCCCAATCGGCCCGGCCTGCGAGCTGCGCCACGGCCCCGTGCCGCAGGCGTGCTGGGACGAGGCCGTAATGCTCTTCCGCTGGCACGCGGCGCGCGGCCACGAATTCCTGGTGCTGGTCATGCTCGACGCCCACGGCGCGTACCGCCTGGTCGCGCCCTGGCAGACGCCGACCCCCTCGCGTGTGGAGTACGAGCACCCGGATGGCCTCGGCCTCCCCGTGGTCCACCTCCACTCCCACCACGCGATGTGCGCCTTCTTCAGCGCGACCGACGACGCCGACGAACGGGGGCTCGCCCTCTACGGCGTCGTCGGGCGGCTCGACACGGCCGAGCCGGAGGTCGCCCTGCGCGCCGGGGCCTTCGGCCACTGGCTCCCGCTGCCGTGGTCGCGGGTATTCGCCGGCGGCCGGGGACCTTTCCGCGATCTCGTCGCCGACGCGGACACCGCGCGCGGCGTCCGGTCCGATGCGGCGGCGGGTCGGGGGGCGCGACCGCACCGGGCGTTCTTGCCCGCCTGGCTGCACCGCCTGGCCGTCGCGCGCGATCTGCGGCGACCGTAGCCCGCGAGGCGACGAACGGAGCGCGGCGGGGAGCGGAGACAGTCCCGCTCCCCGCCGCCATTGCCTCCGGCGCGCCGGGGGCGGGGAGCAACGCGCATGGAATATCTGATCGAGGCCTCGTCGCTCGTCCTGCGCGACCTGCGCGGGGATGCCATCCACCGGGCCGACTGGGACGCGACGATCGTGATCGTCGGCTGCGGTGGCACCGGGAGTCGGCTCGTCCCCGACGTCTGCCGCCTGCTGCTCGGGCGCAAGGCCCGGCTCTTCCTCGTCGACCACGACCGGGTCGAGCCGCACAACCTCGGGCGCCAGTCGTTCGCGCCGGACGAGGTTGGGCAGTTCAAGTCCGTGGCCCTCGCCGCGCGGATGCTACGGGAGTTCCGCCGCTTCGGGCTGCCGATCGGCCACGCCGTCAGGCCCTACGACCCGGCCCTGCACGGGGCGATCTTCGATCGTTCCAGCGCCCTGAACCTCGTGATCGGTGCCGTGGACAACGCCGAGGCGCGGCGCGCGATCGCCGGCACGCTGGCGAATAGCCGCCCGCCGGGGCGGGAGGTGTGGTGGCTCGATGCGGGCAATTCCCGCAACTCCGGCCAGATCGTCCTCGGCAACGCTTCCGGCGCGGCGGGTCTGGCGGGGGCGTTCAACCGGGTGACCGGCCGCTGCCGCGCCCTGCCCGCCCCCGGCCTGCGCCGCCCCGCGCTGCTCACCGCGCCGCCCGAGCCCGAGCGCCGCGACCGCCTCGACTGCGCGGCGGCGGTCGCGGCCGGGGAGCAGGGACCGACGATCAACGCCCACCTGGCGACCTGGGCGGCCGGCTACGTCGAGCGCCTGCTCGACGGCACCTGCGGCTGGGCCGAGACGCTGATCGACGTCGACGCCGGGACCGTCCGGTGCGTCCCTGCCGACCCCCTCCGCACGGCCCAACTCGTCGGCCTGCCCCTTGAGGAGGTCGAACCACCCCTTGTCGGCGCCGAGCCGGCGCCCAAGCGACGCCGCCGCGAGACGCCCAGCGCGCAGGACCGGGCGGCATGACCGCCGGCCACACGGCGGGTGGGCATTCCGACACCGAGTCGGCTACGAGTGGGGGCGCGGCCCCGGAGCGGGCCGTCATCCAGATCGCCGGCCTGACGGCGGCCGTCGAGTGCTACGCCTGGGAGGACGACCCCGACCAGCGGGGCCGGAAACGCCTCTGGGCGCTCGGGCTGGTCGGCCCGCGCCAGGGCCTCGAGGCGATCTGGGCCAACCTGATCCAGGGCCGGGAGGCGGTCATCGCACCCCGGCTGATGGGCGGCGGGCGCTTCTGCGCGCTCGCGCCGCTCGGGGCGGGGATGTGGAAGTCGCAGGCGGCGGCGCTCAACGAGGCTGGCGGCGCGCACCGGATCCTGCGGCCGATCGTCGCCCACTACCTCGACACGCGACCGGACTTCGTGCTCCTGCCGCGCCGCGACGAGGAGGCGTCCACCCTCCACCACCGCTTCCTCGACCGGCGGGTCGCGCTGCCCCTCGCGCCCGCCTGGGCCGACTGGCTCTGGGCGCGGGCGCTCGACTGCGGCGAGGCGCGCCCGCTCGACTGCCACTCGGCGTCGGGCGTCATCGGCGCGGCCTACCGCTGCGAGCCGGATGTCGCGGCGCTCGAACGGGCGCTGTCGCTGGCCGTGCGCGCCGGGGCACTGCCCGCGCCCGGCTGATGCGTGCGACTCGGTGGGACAGCCCGCGATCGCGAGAGAAACGGGGGCACATGGCGCATCTGCGCTCGAAGGCCATCCTCGGCTATTTCCCCACGCCCGCCCGAGTGGCCGACGCCATCGCGCGGCATCTCGCGGCGGAGGCGAGCGGTGCTCGCCGGTCAATCCGCCTCCTGGACCCGTGCGCCGGCGAAGGCGACATGGCGGCGACGCTGGTCGCCGGGCTGGGTGCCGTCGGCTTCGGCATCGAGCTCCACGAGGGGCGCGCCGCGGTCGCCCGCTCCCGCCTCCATCACCTGCTCGCGGCCGACGCCCTCGGCGGCGTGCGCGTCGGCCGCCAGTCGTTCTCGATCCTGGCGCTCAATCCCCCCTACGACGACGACGCGGAGGCGGGGCGGCTGGAGCACCGGTTCCTGCTGCGCCACGCCGACGCGCTCGCGACCGGCGGGCAGCTCGTCCTGATCGTGCCGCAGGCGCGCCTCGCCGTCTCGGCGCGCTTCCTGGCGAGCCGCTTCGCGGAGCTCGCCTGTCGGCGTTTCCCCGACCCGGAATTCGCGGCGTTCGGCCAGGTGGTCCTCTTCGGCACCCGCACGGGCATGGTCGCGCTCGATGCCGAGGCGCAAGCGCGGGTCGAGGGCTGGAGCGCCGGGGAGTTGTCACCGCTGGCCGACACGCCCGCCGATCCGGCCGACGTCCGCCGGGTGCCCGCGCTGCCGACGGGCGAGATCACCTTCGGCGCGGCGGTCTTCGACGCGGAGACGGCGCTGCGCGAGGTGGCGCGGCGCGGTGCCTGGGCACAACCGACCGTCGCCGAGCAACTCTGGCCGACGGACACTCTGCTGACTCGCCCGCTGATGCCGCTCACGCGCGGGCACCGCGCCTGGCTGATCGCGGCGGGCTACCTCAACAACGTGACCCTGGAGACGGCGGACGGGCGGCGCGCCCTCGTCAAGGGGCGGACCTACAAGGAGGCGGTCGTCACCAGCGACACCGACGAGGCGCGCGTCGTCACCGACGTCATCCGCACCGAGCTGACGCTCCTCTGGCTCGACACCGGCGCGATCGTGCGGGTCGGCGAGCAGGGGGCAACCGCGAGCAGCGCGGGGGACGGGGAGGACGAAGGGGAGTCGGAGGACGCGCCCGTCGCGGCCTGAGCGGGCAGCCCCCGCGCGGCGCGGCCACGCCCAGGAGGGGCCATGCACCTGCCGGAATTCATCGAGACCTTCGGCGACGCGATCAACGCGCGCCTCGCCGATCTCTACCCGCCGCTCTACGACGCCGAGACGCGGGCCACCTGCGGCATCGACCTCGGGCGGCTCGGTCGCCGCCCCCTCGGCGCGCAGGCCGACGCGATCCGCGCCGCCGCCCTGTCGATCCGCCGCAACCCCGGCACCAACATCGTGGGGGAGATGGGGGTCGGCAAGAGCACCGTCGCTGCCGCCGCCGCCTTCTTGGCGGGTCGCCGCCGCGTCCTCATCCTCTGCCCCCCGCACCTGGTCCGCAAATGGGCCAGGGAGGTGCGCCAGACGGTGCCGGGCGCGCAGCCGACGATCGTGGCGCGCATCGCGGATCTCGAGCGGCTGCGCGGCACCGGCGGCCCGACCGCCATGCTCGCTGGCCGACCGGGCCACGCCCCGATCGTGCCGCCGCAGTTCGTGATCCTGAGCCGGGAGCGGGCGAAATTGGGGTATCCCTGGCGACCGGCCTGCGTCACGCGTGCGGCGCGTGAACGCGACGAGTGCGGGCACCGCAGCACCTTCCCGTGCTGCGGCTCCTGCTTCACCCCGATCCTCGACCGGGAGGGGATCGCCGTCGACCCCGCCGCGCTGGCCACCCGGAAGCACCGCTGCGCCGCCTGCGGCCAACCCCTCTGGCAGGCCGACGGCGCGTCACGCCGGGTGCCGCCACACGGCCAACACCTGCGGGCGGGTGCGGCCCACGCCGCAGCAGGGGGCCGTCCCGCAGCGGGGCATCGCTTCCCGCTGGCGGAGTACATCTGCGACCGGATGTCCGGCTTCTTCGACCTCCTCCTGGTCGACGAGTTGCACGAGTTCAAGGCCAGCGGGTCGGCGCAGGGGATCGCGATGGGCCAGCTCGCGGAGTCCATCGGCACCGTGCTGACCTGCACCGGCACCCTGATGGGCGGCTACGCCAGCACGCTCTTTGCCCTGCTCTGGCGCGTGAACCGCCGCTTCCGCGAGGAGTTCCGGTACGGCGACGAGGACAAATTCGTCGCCCGCTACGGGGTCATCGAGCGGCAGTTCAGGAAGGGCGGCGGGGACGACCGCGTCGCGGACGGGCGCCTGTCCAAGCGGCGCCTCTACCTGGCGCGAGTCAAAGAGAAACCCGGTATCTCCCCCGCGGTCCTGTTCCAGCTGATCGACCACGCGATCTTCCTGCGGCTGCGCGACGTCGCCAACGACCTGCCGCCCTACCGCGAGCACATCGTGGTGGTGCCGCTCGACCGGGAGGGCGACGACGCGGCGGTGGATAGCGCGCGCGCGGGCTCTGGGGCGCGCATCTCGCAGCACGACGCTTATCATCGCCTGGCGACGACGCTCCGGGCGGAGGTGCTGCGGACACTGGCGCGCGGGGGCAAGTCGCGGCTCCTCGGTGCCTACCTCCAGGCGCTCCTGTCCTACCCCGACGGCTGCACGCGCGGCGAGGTGGTCCTCGACAAGGCCACCGGCCGCGTCGTCGCGGAGGCCCCGGCGCTCCCATCCGATCGCCTCTACCCGAAGGAGCGGGCGCTGCTGGAACTGGCGCTCCGGGAGCGCGACCGGGGGCGGCGCGTACTCGTCTACGCGGTTCACACCGAGACGCGCGACATCACGCCGCGAATGCAGGCGGTACTCGTGGGGGCGGGCCTGCGCGTCGCGGTGCTGAAGGCGCACACGGTGAAGCCCGAGGCGCGCGAGGAGTGGGTGGCCCGGCAGGTCGCGGCGGGCCTCGACGTACTGATCGCCCCGCCGCGCTGCGTGCAGACCGGGCTGGACCTCATCGATTTCCCGACGATCTTCTGGGTCGAGATCGAGTACAGCGTGTACACACTGCGGCAGGCGTCGCGGCGCTCATGGCGGATCGGGCAGGCGCACCCGGTCGAGGTCTACTTCGCCGTCTATGAGGGTACCATGCAGGCCGAGGCGCTCGCGCTCGTCGGCAAGAAGCTCCGCACCGCGCTGCTCGTCGAGGGGGATCTGCCGCAGGAGGGGCTGGCGACGCAGGAGCTCGACGACGGCGATCTGCTGCTGACGCTCGCGAAGCGGCTCGCGGCCGGGGAGCGCGCCGATTCACAGGCGCTGGAGTCGCTCTTCGCCGGATCGCGCGCGCTCGAGGCGCGGGCGGGGGAGGCGCTTGACGACTCACGGTGGGCAGAGGAGGCAAATCCCGCCGCGCTGTCAGGTCTGCCCGGTACTCTCCTCCCCGCTGCGGCGGCGCTCTGCGAGCCGGGGCGTCAACTGACCCTCCTGCCACCCCCTCAGGGCGGGGATACCCCCGCAGCGGCTATCCTCCCCGCGATGCGACCGCCACCATCCGGCATAACGATGACAGCGGGTCAGGGACCGCTCGTGACAGACTCTGCCGACACGACCCGCCCCGATCCGGCCCCGTCACCACAGGCGAACAAGCATCACGGATTCGCCCCGACCGACGCGGGAATGCCCCATCGCGACGGGCCGCACGGTCTCGCCGCGCCGTCAGCCCCATCGCGCCGCCGGAAGAGGCCCGCAAAGGATCAACTGAAGCTATTCGGCTAGCCCGCCGCTCACGCGCCTCAAGTCTACTCCGCTACCCTGCGGCGGCTCCCCCGATGCTACCGGGCACGATCGGATCGGTTGATCGGTCGCTCTCATGAGGACGGTGCCATGTTAGCGCCCCGTTAGCGACCGTCTTTACGCTGAGGGCAGCACCGACCGGCGACGACAACCGGCGGTCTGGCGCGGCAAGGAGGGCAGCGGCGAGGTGATCGCGGCGCGCCCGTCGCCATGGTGGGACCAGCGCAGGGGGATGCGGATGGCCGAGACAACGACGGAGCGCCTGCTCCTGACGGTGGAAGAGGCGGCGCGGCACTTGAATATCGGACGGACGCTGGCCTGGCAACTCGTGCGGCAAGGCGAGATGCCGAGCATCCGGCTCGGGCGTTGCGTCCGGGTGCCGCTCAACGCGCTGATGGCGTGGATCGCCGAACGAACGGAAGGTGTCGCATGAGTCGATCGAGGAAACAGCGGCGCGACAATGGCGAGGGCTCGATCTACTGGCGTGAGGATCGGCAGCGATTCTGCGGCCAGGTGGCGGTCGAGGGGCAGCGCCGAACGATCTACGGCAAGACCAGGGCCGAGGTCCAGCAGAAGATGCTCAAGGCGCGCCTGGACGAGGCGCGGGGGCGCCCCGTCACACCGGCGGCGATGACCGTCGAGCAGCTGCTGACCGACTGGATGCGCGACGTGGTCGAGCCGCAAGGGCGGGGTCGGACCTACGAATCCTACGAGTACCATAGCCGATTACATCTGATCCCGGCGATCGGCAAGGTGAAACTCCGCGACCTGACCACCCCGCAACTCCAGCGGCTCTATCGGCAGCTGCTCGACCGGGGCCTCTCATTAAAGACCGTCCGCAACGCGCACGGGGTCATGCGCGTTGCGCTCAATCAGGCCATCGCGTGGAAGCTGGTCCCGGTCAACGTCGCCCAGGCGGTGCGGCTGCCGCAGTACGTCCCGCCCGAGCACGAGACGCTCGGCGCGGACGAGGTGCAGCGGGTCTGGCGGGCGGTCGCGGACACGCGCTGGTACGCCTTCCTGGTCCTCCTGATCATGACCGGGCTGCGGCAGGGCGAGATCCTCGGGCTCAGATGGGCGGACATCGACCCGGCGCATGCCATCCTCCAGTTGCGCCGCCAGCTCCAGCGGGACAAGTCGTTCGCGCCGACGAAAGGGCGGCGCAACCGGCGGCTCGACCTCTCCACGCTCGAACTCGACGCCCTGCGGGGGCATCGCGCGCTGCAGGAGGAGGACAGGAAGCACCACGGCGAACGCTACGAGGATCAGGACCTCATCTTCTGCACCCACCAGGGCCGACCACTCGGGTGGCGGGTGGTCGACCGCGACTTCGCGCGCATCCTGGCGCGGGCGGGCGTCACGGCCATCACGTTCCACGAGGCGCGGCACACCTACGCGACGATCGCCCTCAAGCACGGCATCCCGGCGAAGGTCGTGCAGGAGCGGCTGGGGCACAGCGACATCGGCGTCACCCTGAACATCTACAGCCACGTCACCCCCGGCCTGGGGCGGCGCGCGGCGGCGCAGATGGGCGCGATCCTCGGAGCGGCGGAGGCCAAGGCGGGGTCCGCCGACGACGCGGCGGCCGGACCGGAGGGATAGCGAGCGATTGCAGTCAAATCGCAGTCAAAGGCCCCGGCGGAGCAATTCCGCCGGGGCCTTCGGTGTGCTGTTTCCCAGCCGTGGCTAGGTTTTCCGTTGGTCGGGGCGAGAGGACTTGAACCTCCGACCCCCTGGCCCCCAGCCAGGTGCGCTACCGGACTGCGCCACGCCCCGATGCTCTGCTGGCAGCATCATCGGCGGAAATACCCGCCCGACTTGCCGCCCATCCAGCCAAAACACTATAGCCGATACGCCGGGCGCGCGCAAGGGGCGCGACCGACGCACCGACGCGGGTGCGATTGGCCGAACGACGGTTGCCGAACGACGGTTATGGTAGGGCGGTATACAGCGACGGAAGCAGTAACGGGGAATGCATACGCGGCGACCGCCCCCACGGTTTCGCGGAGCCACGCCCTGCCCCGGACCATTGCGTGGAAGTGCGCCCGCCTTAGCGGTCGCAACCGATGGTATCATGATGCTTGTCGGGCGAGACGCGGCGGGCAAGCGCAGGAGGCAGCAGGGGCGCGATGTTGGAACGCTTGGGTCGGTCGATGCATGGGCCGCAGCACAAGTGGTGGGCGCTCGGCACGGTGGCGCTCGGCACCTTCATGTCCACCCTCGACGCCAGTATCGTCAACGTCTCGCTCCCCTCGATCCTGCGCCACTTCCGCACCGATCTCGCGACGATCCAATGGGTCGTGCTCGCCTACCTGCTCACCATCACCTCGCTGCTGCTGACCTTCGGTCGGCTCGCCGATATCTGGGGGCGCAAGCGCGTCTACACCATCGGCTTCGGCGTCTTCACGGTCGGCTCGCTCGCCTGCGGCCTCGCCGCCGCGCCAGGTCAACTCATCTTCGCCCGCATCGTCCAGGCCATCGGCGCGGCGATGGTGCAGGCAAACGGCCTCGCCATCACCAACGCCGTCTTCCCCGGGAAGGAACGCGGGCGCGCCCTCGGCATCAATGGCACCGTCGTCGCCACCGGTGCCACCCTCGGGCCGACGATCGGCGGGGTCCTCGTCGGGGCGTTCGGCTGGCAATCGATCTTCCTGATCAACATCCCGGTCGGGATCGTCGGGATCGCGCTGGCCCTCGCGGTGCTGGAGGAAGAACGGATCTCCACGCGGCGCGCGGGCGCGGCGGGGCGCTTCGACCCGCTCGGCGCGCTCCTGATCGCGGTCGCCCTGATCACCCTCCTGCTGGCGCTCAACCGTGGCGATCGGGTCGGCTGGGCCTCGGGGCAGATCGTCGGACTCTTCGCCGCCGCCGCCGCCTGCTTCGCCGCGTTCATCGTCGTCGAGCGGCGGGTCGTCGCGCCCCTCCTCGACCTGGCCCTCTTCAAGGTGCGCGCCTTCGCCACGGGGAGCCTGGCCGCGTTCTGCTCGTTCCTGGCGATCTCCGCGAACGCCTTCCTGATGCCCTTCTTCCTGCAACTCATCCTCGGCTTTAGTCCCGCGCGCGCGGGACTCCTGCTGATCCCCACCTCGCTGACCCTGGCGGTCGTCGCGCCGTTCAGCGGCTGGCTCTCCGACCGCTTCGGCGCGCGCATCCTCTCCTCGCTCGGCCTCGCCATCTCCGCCCTCGCGCTGGTGTCCCTCAGCCAACTCTCGGCGGGTGTGCATTACGCCGACGTCCTGTGGCGGCTGATCCTGCTCGGCCTCGGCAGCGTCATCTTCAACTCGCCGAACACCGCCGCAGTCTTCAGCTCCATCCCGCGCGACCGTTACGGGGTCGCGGGCGGCTTCCTCTCGATGGTCCGCAACTCCGGCCAGGTGATCGGCGTGGCCCTCGCCGGGGCATTGCTCGTCGCCGCGATCGCGCCGGTTGTCGGCCAGGGCGGACTCGACGTGTTGCGGGACGGTGCCAGCGGTGGCGAGACGCAAGGGCCGCTCATCGGGGCCTTCGTGCAGGGCGTCCGGCACGCCTATACGCTCTCCGCCGCCCTCGCCGCCACCGGCGCGGTCGTTTCCCTCCTGCGCGGCACACCCCCCGCCCCGACTCCCGCGCCGCAGGCCCTCACCTCCCCGGTCGCCGATTGAGGCACGACCGTCAGGGGCGCCCCTCGGGCACACTGTGCGTGCGCTCACTGTCTGTGCGCGCGTTATGCCGACGGTGATGCCGTACTCCGCTCGCGGTCGCACACGTTCGATAGGGGCATTGCAACTATACGAGGCTGATATACGAGGCCAATCGACCCTGTTAACGAATGTTTTTACTTTCGTAGACCATGCCATTTACACCTCCCCGTTATGCTCGTCGCAGGCGGCCTCGGTCAACCGCGCGATTTGTGCGGGCGAGGCCAGGGAGACGAGCGGCAGGAAAAGGAGGGATCGTTGGACACGACAGAGCGTAACCCCGGCGCAGGCGAATCCGCGAAGCAGCAGGCCTCGCAGATGAAGGAGCAGGTGCAGCAGCAGGTTGTCAGCCTGAAAGACACCGTGACGCAGCAGGCGACCGGGCAACTGGAGGGCCAGAAGGAGGCGGCCAGCGGCGGCTTGCAGAATGTCGCCCGCGCCTTCCGGCAGACGAGCGACCAACTGCGCGAGCAGGATCAGGCGGGCGTCGCCAGCTACCTCGACCGCGCCACCGCGCAGGTCGAGCAGTTCTCCGAGTACCTCGGCAAGCGCGATCTGCAGCAGATGGCGCGGGACACCGAGCAATTCGCGCGGCGCGAGCCGGCCCTGTTCCTCGGTGGCGCGCTCGTGCTCGGCCTCTTCGCCTCGCGCTTCCTGAAGAGTTCGCAGATGGCAAGCGCCCAGTCTGCCCCCCCCCAGGCGGCGCTCCCGGCGGGCAACCGGCAGCAGGGGACCGGCCAGCAGGGTGCCGAGATGCGCCAGCAGGCCGATCGCGCCATCCAGAATCGGACCGCGACACCCGCGTCGACCGGCTCCTCGACGCCAATGGTTCCCCCCATGCCCCCGCGCACCACCCCCTCGACCATCCCGAACACCCCCGCACGCACCACCCCTCCGGCCGGTGCCGGGACGGGCGCGAGTGGCAGCGGTACCATGCCTCCCGCTTCCCCCGCAACCGGTGCCGGGATGGGTTCGACCGGTGCTAAGGACATCGCCGGCACGTCGGCGACCGGCGACGCGATCGTCGGTGGCCCGCCGCTCCCGTCCGATGTGATCGTCGGCGGCCCGCCGCGTGAGCCGGGACAGGGGCCGCGCCAATGAGGGAGCAGCAAGACAACCGTTCGCTCGGCGATCTCTTCTCGGACCTGGCACGCGACACCGGCACCCTGGTACGCCAGGAGGTGACGCTCGCCACGACCGAGATGACCCAGAAGGCGACGCGCGTCGGCAAGGAGATCGGCATACTCGCCGTTGGTGGCGCGGTCCTCTATGCCGGGTTCCTGGCCCTCCTGGCCGCGCTGATCATCGGCCTCGGCCAGTTGGCGCTCCCCTGGTGGCTCTCGGCGTTCCTCGTCGCGCTGGTGGTCCTGGCGGTCGGCGGCGTCATGGTGTGGCAGGCGCTCGCCGCCTTGAAACGGACCAATCTGGTGCCGGAACAGACGATCGACACCCTGAAGGAGGACGCCGAATGGGCCAAAGCGCAGACGCAGTAACTCGATTCGGCCAGTCCGATCCCAACAACCCCGACATCACCCCGGAAACGGTGCATCTGCGGCGTGACATCGAGAGTACCCGCACCGACATGAGCGGCACCCTCGACGCCATCCAGCAGCGGCTCAACCCGGAAACCCTCGGCGAGCAGGCCAAGGACACCGCGACCGACATCACGGCGCAGGCCAAGGAGGCCGCGCTGGAGGTGCTTGACCACGCCCTCGCGGGGGCGAAGGAGCAGGCGCTCGAAGTCATCCAGGAAGTGCAGACCCAGGCGCGCGAAGTCCTGGAACAGGCGCGCGAGGTGCTGGGCGAGGCGAAGGTTACCGCGCGTGACGTCATCGGCGAGGCGCGCGTCACGGCGCGCGAGGCGGTCGAGGACGCCACCACGCAGGCGAAGGCGGCCGTCCGGGGGGCGACAATCGGAAAGGTGGAGACGATGGTCCGTAACGCGAATGACACGACCAACGCCGCGCGACAGGGCTTGGTGGACACGATCAAGGCGAACCCGTTCCCGGCGGCCCTGACGGGCATCGGGCTCGGCTGGCTCCTCATCAACAGCCGCAGCGCGGCGGCGCGCGGCTCGGCGGCCCCGCGCGGCATCGAGGCGCAGTATCGCGAGCAGCGCGCCATGCCGACCGGCACGGCGTCGGCATACGGCGGCGGTCAGGCGTACTACCCGGCCAGCGGCGGCAACGCGCCAACGGGCGGCAATCCGCTCGCGTCGGGCGTCGATCGCGCCCAGTCGGCCGTCGGGAATGTGGCTAGTCAGGCTGGCGATCTCGTCGGTCGGGCCGGTGAGAAGGTTGGCGGGGCGGTCGGGCAGCTCGGCGAGACGACCGGCAATGTCGTCGGGCAGATCGGCGAGACCACCGGCAACATCGTCAGCGGCACCATGGAAGCGACCGGCAACTTCGTCGGCCAGATCGGGGAGACCGCCGGCAACCTCGCCAGCGGCACCGTCGAGACGGCGGGAAACCTCGCCCAGCAGGCGCAATACCAGGCGCTCCGCCTGGAGGATGGCTTCCAGCGCGTGCTGCGCGAGAACCCCCTGGCGGTCGGCGCGGTCGCGCTGGCCCTCGGCGCGGCTGTCGGTCTGGCGCTGCCGCAGACGCAGCGCGAGAACCAGTTGATGGGCGAGGCGCGCGACACGCTGATCGAGCGGGCACAGGATCTCGCCCAGGAGACGATCGGCAAGGTCCAGAACGTCGCCACCGAGGCGCAGCAGACCGTCAAGGAAGAGGCCAAGAGCCAAGGCCTGACGCAGTAGTCGTCGGTGCGCGGCGCGAGATCGCGCCGCGCCGGTCACCAAGATGAACCATGAGGGGGGCGGGGCCATGTGGCCCCGCCCCCCTCGCGCTTCACTCCCCTCTTAGCCTGCCCCCGCTCCCCGGTCGAGGAAGCCGCGCGCGAACTGCAAGAAGTGCTGGACGTCCGCGAAGTTCGTCGCCAGACCGACCGAGACCCGGATCGAACCCGGACTCCGGCGCTCGTCCGCGCCATGAATATCGGCGTGCAGCGCCGCAAGCGACGCCGACCCCGGCCCCGCGAAGCAGCGGCCCATCTCCGCCTCGGTGATGCGGTGGGCCGCCTCGCCCGCGCCCGGATTGCAGAAGCACCCGGTCCGCAGCGAGATATTCGCCCCCGCCGCCAGCGCCTCGACGCGCCGGTAATCGTGGGTCCGCCCGCGCGGATCGTCGAGGCTGAACGCGATCGTCCCGCCGCGCTCGCGGGTGTCGGTGGGGCCATGGAGCCGCACCAGCGGTGCCCCGTTCCCATGGCGCAACGCCTGCAACGCCCCCACCAACCAGCCGGTCAGGCAAACGACCCGTTCATGGATGGTGTCGATGCCGATCGCGGCGATGTGCCGCAACCCGGTCTCCACCGCCGGCAGGCTGAGGTAATCGACCGTGCCATCCTCAAAACCCGCCGCGTCCGGGAGCAGTTGATGCTGGCCCCCACCCCGAGTCGAGGCGAGGCCGATCGTGCCCCCCGCAAACCACGGTCGGCGCAACTTCGCCAGCGCGGACCGGCGGGCCAGCAGGCAGCCCACACCGGTGGGGTAGCCGCAAATCTTGTAAAAGGAGAGGGTCACGAAGTCGGGGTGCCAGCGACCAAGGTCGAGCCGGTTCGTCGGGACGAAGGCGGCGGCGTCCAGGAGGACATCCCAGCCACGGGCCTGGGCGGCGGCGATCCAGTCGAGCGGGTGCTGCACCCCGGAGAAATTCGACTGGGCCGGATACGCGAACAGGTTGTGCCGCCCCGGTCGCGCCCGATCGAGTTGCGCCGTCAACGCGGCCTCATCCGCCCGCAACGTGGGCGGCACAAGCGGCAGGTAGGCGACATCGGCACCGCCCGCGCGGGCGAATTCGCGGATCCCATTGACCGAATTATGGTTGTCGGCGGTCAGCAGATAGCGGCCATCGCGCGCGAACGGGTAGGACTCGCCCACCAGCTTGAGCGCGCCGCTGGCGTTGGGGGTGAAGATCGCCACGTACTCGTCGGCGTCGGCCCCGAAGTAGTCGAGGACATAGGCGCGCGCCCGTTCGACCAGGTCGGTCATCGCCCGCGAGGTCGGGTTCACCGAATGGGGATTGCCGAAGACCTCGCGGTCGAGCAGGGCCAGATGCTCGCGGAGTTGGGACGCGGCGTAGAGCCCACCGCCGGTATAGTCGAGATAGACGTGGCCCCCGGCGTCGAGGCGGGCATACTCCGTCGCGCGCAGCGTGTCCAGCGCGCCTGTGGCATCGAAGGTGGGGTACGCGCCGCGGAAGGCGGCGCGGTCGGTGGCCCGCGCTGCGGTGTCGGTCGAGCGTTCCGCGATGCCGACCATGGGCTGCTCCGATCCGCGAGGTGGTGAACCGGCCACGTCGGCCGATACGTCCCAGTTCGCCCTGCGGCGACCGGCTCCCCCGGCGATCGGCCCACCGACAACGCCGTCGCGGCCACGCGGGGTGGGCGCGCGGCATGACGCTCTTGCCTGCACCATCGCGACGTCGCCCCATACTCATCCCATACGTCGGCCCCGGCCCCGCCGTTTCCCCGCACCGCCTCCCCACACCCCCACTGCGCGACACCTGGCGACACCTGGCGACACCTAGCGGGGCGGGGGGCGGCGGTGGCCCAGGCGAACGACAAGACGTTCGCGCGCTCCCGGTCGGAGATGCTGCGCGGTCGCGGAGCGGGCGATTGCGGCGAGGCGAGGGGCGGAGGGCGAATCTTCGCCGCGCTGTTGGCGAAGGCGTCCCGAGGACAGGCGTCCGACCATTGGTATGACGGGCGGCACACATCTTGCGGCTCATCACCAGCGGGTACACCACGCGCTGCCCACGACGAGGTCGAACGACTGGATAGGAGCCTGCGATGCCCGAATTCGAGCGATCCCGCCGCATCAACGCCCCGGCCCACGATGTCTACGCCTTCGTCTCCGAGATCGGCAACCTGCCCAAGTACCTGCCCACGACCAAGGCCGCGCAGACCCAGGGGGAAGGACGCGTCCGCGTCCAGGGCGGTGGCGAAGGTTTCCAGTACGATTCCGACGGCTACTTCCGCGCCAACTCCGACACCATGCGCCTGGAATGGGGCGCGGACGAACACGACTATCGCGGCTGGCTCACGGTTATCGGGGCGGATGGCGCGTCGGACGTCACCGTGCATCTTTCCATGACCGAGCACCTCCCCGAACGACTCGGCGAAGCAACCGGCAACGAGCCGCCCTCCGGCCCGCCCCCGATCGAGGAAGGGCTCGACGCCTCACTCCTCTCCATCCAGAATCTCATCGAAGGCCGCGGCGGCAAGGTAGAGCCTGCGATCGCGCAATAGCCCGGCCCCGACCCCAACTCGTACCCCAGCACCCATCCGGGGCGACGGCACCCTCGCCGTCGCCCCTCCTTGCCGCAACCCTCAGCAGGCGGACCCCTCCCCCTTCGAGAGCGATCCCGGTCCCCGCAGGGGGGCCCCGCTGCGTTCTGCCGGAGACCTCATGGCCGCAGCCTTCAGCCGGGACGATGGCAGAGCCCCGCAGGGCCTCAGTCCAACGGCACCTCCGCCTCAACGTGCCCCCCCACGGCATCCCCGCCTCGTCCAACGCCCCCCACCTCGTCCCCCAGTCCGCGCAGGGGCCCCGCTGCGCTCTGCCAGAGGCCCCGCCGCGCTCTGCTGGAGACGTCGCGGCCGCAGCCCGTAGCCGGAGGTCTCAACCCCCGGATCCCCGCCTCAACATGCCCCCACCCCAGCCCCCCCAACCGCGTGGTACGATTCCCACATCGCGCGCATCCGCCCCTTCGCACCAACCCTGCGCAGGGGCACCTTGCACACTGCCCCGATCACCCCACATGGAGCAATGGCCAGCACGAGTCGCTACGGCAACGATCGGGTCCGCCGCCGCCGGGCGTTGCGGCGGGTGAGCGGGCGCGGCGCGGCGGGCGTCCCACCCCGCGTGCTGCGCGCGATCAATACGGGCGCGCGACGCGACAAGGGCGGCCCGCGCCGTTTGCTGGCGCTCGGTGGTGTCGGCATCGGCTTCGGCTCGCTCGGTGGCGGCGCGCTCGCCGTGGTCCTCCTGGGCATCCTCCTCTTCGCCGGGTCCGCGTATGGCGGCTACCTCTACTTCTCGCGCGATCTGCCCGATCTCAGCCAGTTCGAGGCCAAGCCGTTCGGCACGACGCGCATCTACGACCGCAACGGCCGCCTCCTGCAAGAGGTCAGCGACCCCGACGTCGGTTGGCGCACCAATGTTCAGCTCGCGCAGATCGCCGACCCTGTGCTGAAGGCGACCCTCGCCGCCGAAGACCCGACCTTCTACACCAACGCCGGGATCGACCCGACCGCCATCGCCCGCGCGCTGCTGATCAACTACAACGGCGCGGGGAGCTCGGGCGGCTCGACCATCACCCAACAACTCGTCCGCGCCCTCTACCCGGAATCGATCGGGGCCGAGTTCTCCGTGAAACGCAAGGTGCGCGAGGCGATCGTCGCCGTGCGCTTCTCCCGCGCCTACGAGAAGGACGAGGTGTTGCGCCTCTATCTGAACGAGATCTATTACGGCAATCGCTCCTACGGGATCGAGGCCGCCGCCGAGTCCTACTTCAACAAGAAGGCGAGCGAACTCGACCTGGCCGAGGCCTCGATGCTGGCCGGGTTGCCGCAACTCCCCTCCTACTACGACCCGCGCTACAATTTCAGCGCGGCCAAGGAACGCCAGCAATACGTGCTGGAGCAGATGATCAAGAACGGCTTCATCACGCGCGCGCAGGCCGACACCGCGTTCGTCCAGCCGCTCATCCCGCTCACCCGCGAAGGTCGCTATAACGACGCGCCCCACTTCGTGAACTACGTGCGCGACTGGGTCGAGCGGAAGTACGGAGCCGATCGTCTCTACCGGGGCGACCTACAGGTCTACACCACGCTCGATTACGAGACGGAACTCGCCGCCGAACGCACCGTCCGCACCCAGGTGCAGAAGCTGCGCGCCCAGAACGCCACCAACGGCGCGCTCGTCGCCATCCTCCCGGCCACCGGCGAGATCCTGGCGATGGTCGGCTCGGCCGACTTCTACGACGAGTCGATCGACGGCCAGGTGAACATCACCACCCGCGAGCGCCAGCCCGGCTCCTCGATCAAACCGATCGCCTACGCCGCCGCCTTCCAGAAAGGGTGGTCCCCCGCGACCCGCGTCATGGATGTCCACGCGGTCTACCCGGTGACGAGCAAAGCCTACGGCGAGTTGGAGGCGTTGCGGGCACAGGGGCGCGACCCCGACCCGGCGCGCGAGAAAGACGCCAACGCGTTCTACGTGCCGGAGAACTTCGATTTCAAGTATCACGGGGCGGTCACACTGCGCGAAGCGCTCGCGCGCTCGTTGAACATCCCGGCGGTGAAGGTGATCCAGTTCGCGACCACGGAGAGTGTGATCGACCTGGCCCACAAGATGGGCCATCGCACCGGCCTCTGGCGCGGGCCGGAGTACTACGGCTACACCCTGGCACTCGGCGGCGGCGAAGTGCTGCCGGTCGAGCACACCAACGCCTACGCCACCTTCGCCAACGGCGGGCGCTACGTGCCGCTGACGCCGATCCTCAAGATCGTGGACGGCACGACCGGCCAGACGCTCGAAGAACTCGATCGTCAGGGGGCGCTCGCCAAGGGCGAGCAGGTGTTGGACCCGGCGCACGCCTACCAGATCACCTCGATCACGACCGATAACGAGGCGCGTGCCCCCGATTACGGCCTCAACAGCCCCCTGATCCTGCCCGAACTCAAGCGCCCTGCCGGGGCCAAGACCGGCACAACCAACGACAACCGCGACATCTGGACGATGGGCTACACGACCGATCTGGCGGTCGGCGTCTGGGTCGGCAACAGCAATAATGCCAAGACCAACAACGTTCTCGGCGCGACCGGCGCGGCCCCGATCTGGCACAATTTCATGGTGGAGGTCCACCAGCGCCCCGAGTTGGCCCGCCACCTCGTCGATCCGAACGGCGTCCCGTACCCGCTCGAATTCGCCCGACCCGCCAACGCCGTGGATGCCGAGGTCTGTCCAGGCAGCGGCAAGAAGTCGAACGGACGGGCGACCACCGCGCCCGCTGGCGGACGCGGCACCGCCATCGCCGTCGCCATCGCCGCGCCGGGGCGCGGCGGCAAGGACATCTTCCCGCAGGGTCAACCCGGCGTCGCCTGCGACATCCTGACCCCCGAGGAAAACGCCGAACTGGCGATCGCCCTCCGCAGCATCGAGCGCGACGGCGGCAAGTTCTCCCCCGGCGCAAGCGAGAGCATCCTCGCCTATCGCGCCGCCGCGTCCAACTTCCGCCCGCCCGGCGGCGCACCCGCCCCCGCCGCCCGCCCAACCCCGGCCCCGACCAGAGTGGTGCGCTAACCCAACCTAGCCCCTGTAGGAGAGGACCGCCGCCGCAGCGGCAAGAGGCATCTACAGCCCGTTACGCTGGGAGAGCGCGACGAGGGCAGGCGGTTGAGGCCCCGTTGCACTCGCCCGCCTACCATAATCACACTCAACTCCGTCCCCCTTCCACCACTGTCCAAACTTTGGACACCTCCCCGTCCTCTAACCACCGCTGTCCAAACTTTGGACAGCGCCATCCTCCTCTCGCCGCTGTCCAAACTTTGGACACTCCCCGCCCCAGTCCTTCTCCCCCAGATACAGCTGCTGCCAGTCGTCCGTCGGCTCGATGCACGGGCGCTTCACCGCTGGCATGGCACATTCGCGCGCCTCTCACGGGCGTATCCGGCGACCCAGGGCAGACCGTCGTTGTATTCTATGGGGGTGACAAGGAAGGCGGGAAGCGCCACGACGACAGGGAGGATCTCCCAGAACGTCGACTATCGGCTCGCGGGTCGCCGGGGGCAGCGCGGGGCATGTGGTCGCAGCGGGCACCGTGGCGCGGTTCGCCTGCGGCCTGAAGCGGGAGGCCGACACGAGAGGGGGACCATGGATAGCCAACTGCTCGCCATGCCTGCGGCGGAGGACATCCGCCTAGCAGATATCCTGCGGGCGCTCGTCGATCCAGGGCGCCTGCGCATGCTCGCGGTACTCGCGGATGGGGGATTCCATCCCTGCCGCCGCGAGGAATTCGGCCTGGACATCCAGAAGTCCACGCTGTCGCACCACTTCAAGACCCTGCGCGAAGCCGGCCTGACCGTCACGCGCGTGCAGGGACGGAATTACGACATGCGCCTGCGCCGGGCCGACCTCGACGGGCGGTTTCCCGGCCTCCTCGATGCGCTGATCGCGGCGAATGCCCTGGACGACCGCGACACGCGCGGATAGGCTGGCGACGCAACCGCGCGAAGTGGTGCGGAATATGCCGCTGTCCCGTTCACCGAGGCCGCCCGCCTGTGCCACGGCGAGCGTCAGATCGGGCTCGCCGCGTTGGAGCGATCGAAGGGGCGAACCCGAGCCGCATTAGTCCCGTATGAGCCACGGCGGGATGAAGACACCGATACAATGGAGGATCGCGTCCCAGTCTCCGGTGGCCCACGGTTCGGCGACCTTACCATCTATGAAGCGATAGGCCGTGACAGCATTCCATGTGCCATGGTTGCCGGTGGCTGGGATACCCCAGAGGTTGCCCGCGTGCGTCCCATTGACGATGAAACGCATCGCGGCCTTGTCCCCGTCGCCCAGCACCTCTTGGCTCGACAGCATGCACGTCAGGCAGGGCGGTGAAGAACTGGCGCATAACGGCGGCATAGTCCTCGGTGCTGGTCACCAAGCCGACGCTGCCGCCATGCCATGCCAAGTTGGGCGCAAAGAACTCGGTCGCCAGGTCGGGATGATGCCCGTTGAAGAACCGCGCATCCGCCTCTCCATGCCTTCGGACGTTGTTCCACGGTCGTCGGCGCGGTGAGGGGTGCGGTCGGTTCGCTATTTGCCGAAAGCCGCGATCGAGACGGGCTGCCAGGCGTTCCACTCGGCGAGGCGCGACTCATAGTCCGCCGTCACCTCGGCGAGCGGCGTCTTGCCGAAGAAGATCCGCAGCGGCGGCGAGGCCGCATCAACGACCTGCAGCATGGCCGCGCGCGTGGCCGACGGGTCGCCCACGTCGCCGTCGGCCCACGAATGCCCCTGCGCTTCGCGCACTCCGGCATAGGCCGGATGCTCGTCGCTTCGCTTCGCCCCGATACCGAGCCAATCCGTGGCGTATGGCCCCGGCTCGACCAAGGTCACGCGGATGCCGAGGCTCTCCACTTCCTGAGACAGAGATTGGCTTAATCCTTCGAGCGCCCACTTCGAGGCGTGGTACGCCCCGATGCCAGGAAAGGCAGTGACGCCACCTTCGCTCGTCACCTGGATGACGTGGCCGGAGCCCTGGCCGCGCATGATCGGCAGGGCCGCCTGAGTCACCCACAGCGCGCCAAAGAAGTTCGTCTCGAGTTGCGCGCGCACGTCGCCTTCCGTCAGCTCCTCGACCATCCCGAAATGGCCGTACCCGGCGTTGTTGATGACGACATCGAGCGTCCCGAAGTGCTCGGCGGCGCGGCCCACGGCGGCGAAGGCGGCGGCGCGGTCGGTGACGTCGAGCTGGAGCGGCAGGACGCCATCGCCGTACCGCCCGACGAGCGCGTCCAGCGCCGCGCGGCTGCGTGCGGTCGCGGCGACCTTGTCGCCGCGCTCCAAGGCCGCTTCCGCCCATTCCCGGCCGAAGCCTCGGGAGGCACCGGTGATGAACCACGTCATGGTCATGCTCACCCCCTCACAAATCGCGCGATGCTCCAGCGAATACCCCCATCATCCGGCGACGGATGCGGCGGGCAACTCGACGAGCATCGAGTCGTCAAGATACTGTAGCAGATAGTTCGATGGGTGTCAAACCATTGAGTTGTCCCTCTACCTTCCCATCCCGACGCGCAATGTGTGTAAAGGGAGGGTTCCTGCCACGCGCACTGCATGCCTAACAGCCTTCGGGGATATGTCGTGCAGGCGGACGTGCGTGGGGCCGGGCGCGACTCGCGCCCGGCCCCACGCCCTACAGATTCGGGGGAGTCGTCTCCGCCGTCAGCGCGCTGGCTGCGTCGCCAGCCAGGCGATTGCCCGCTCGAGGACCGGGTCGGTCGTGCCGGTCGAGTCGGGCTGAATCACTTCGTCCGGCTGCTGGCCGACGCGATTGACCTCGCGGCGTTGCGGCGAGACGATCTTCCAGATCGTCACCTGCATCGCCGCCCCATCGGCCAGCCGATAGGTCGTAGCGCCCGCCAGGCAACCGGCGGTCTTCTGGCCGAAGAGACGCGCGAAGCCGTCATCAGCCGCCGCCGACGCCAGCGCCTCGCTCGCCGAGGCGGAACCACCATTGATCAGGATCGCGAACGGGTGCTGCTGGCTGAAGTAGAGGCTCGGGTCGGTCCCGATGATCTCCTCGGCCCCGCCACGTTCGATCCGGTAGGCGATCGGCTGGTTCCCCTTCGTGAAACGGCTGGCGATCTTGGACAGGATGTCGATATAGCCGCCGCCATTGTCGCGCAGATCGAGCACCCAGCCGGTCACCCCGTCGCGCTCGAACTGGGCCAGCGCGTCCTGTACCTGCGTATCGGTGCCTGTCGAGAACGAGTAGAGCTTCATGTAGCCAACTTTGGTCCCGTTGGGGCCTGGCAGCACACTGGTGAGGAAGACCGGCACGGTGATCGCCGCGCGGGTCAGCGTGATGCGGCGCGGCGCGGCCTCGCCGGGACGCTGGATCGTCAGGGTCACCTGGGTACCGATCTCGCCGCGCACCAGCGGGCTGATCGCGTCGGCGCTGAGGTCCGACACATCGGTCTCGCCCACCCTCACGATCGCATCGCCGGGCCGCAGCCCGCTCCTGGCGGCGGGGGTGTCCGGGAAGATGTCGCCGATCGTCACCGGGCGGTTCTGGGTGCGAATCGTGACCCCGATCCCCCCGAAGGTGTTCGTGCCCGCCAGCCCCGCCGTGACCGAGCGATACTGCGAGGGGTCGAGGAAGGCCGTGTGGCATTCGTCGATCTTCTCGGTGACGGTGCGGATCGCCTCATAGGCCAGCACAGTCTGATTGATGTCCGCCCCCGCGCCATTGGCCAGGGCCAGATAGGCGGCCTTGAACGAGGCCGCATCCCCCTTGCGGTCGCCGCCGAGCGCGAGGGTTTGCGGCTGCGCGGCCTTACCCGAGGCGCGCAGCGTGGCGACCGCGCCATCATAGGCGGCCCGGTAGAGTTCGCTGCTCTGCGGTGGATCGACATATTGGTCGAGGAGGTAGCCGACCGCCTGCTCGATCAGCGCCGCGCCGGCCGCCGGGGTCATGTTCGGGGGGGCACCGGCGTTGTTCGCCGGGCGGGCTCCGCTCGTCACGGTCGCCCGTGCCGCCGGGGTCGCCGGGCTGGTCGCGGCAGGGGTCACGGCGGGGACCGTCGGCGTGGCGGGCACCGTCGTGGCGGGCAGCGCCGCCGGGGCCATTGTCGGCGTTGTCGGCGGTGCAGTGGTTGGCACCGTCGCTGGGGCCACTGTTGGCACCGTTGGCGGGGCCGTGGCGGGCAGCGCCGCCGACGTGGTCAGCGCGCTCGTCGCCGTGGGAGCCACAGGCGCGGCACCCAGGCTGCACCCCGTCAGCAGCGCGAGGACGTACAGGAACCCGAGGAAACGTTGTAACGACACTGGCATCTATCCTTCGATCACCTGCAAGCACCTGGGGTCTGGGCCACAACGCGTGCCCATCGAACCCGGCCCCGCCCTGCTGTCCCAGGCTCGGGGGCCGGGTATGTCCCCACCCGCCCTCATCGTGAGGATCGTCGCCCGCACGGCGACGGGGTCACTTCTGCGGCTGCGTCACCACCCACTTCACCGCCCCCTCCAGGACCGGATCGGCGGTGCTGGCGGGATCGCGCACGATCTCCTGGTCGGGCGTGATCCCGACGCGGTTGATCTCGCGCTTTTTCGGCGAGACGACCTTTTCCACGGTGATGTTGATCGCCGAGCCGTCGGCCAGGTCGAACGACTGCCCGGCGGCGAGGCAGCCGGAGGTCGTCTGCCCGAAGAGGCGGGCGAAGCCATAATCCTGCGCGGCGGCGGCGAAAGCCTCGCTCGATGACCCCGAGCCGCCGTTTATAAGCACCGCGAAAGGGCGTTGCGGGGTGACATAGGCGCGCTTGTCGGTGTTGATCGCCTCTTCCTTGCCATTCGTCCGCACGTAGTAGGCGACCGGTTTATTGTCGTTGATGAAGCGGCTGGTCACCCGGCGCAACGTCTCGACGTAGCCGCCCGGATTGTTGCGCAGATCGAGGATCCAGTACTGCACCCCCTGCTTGGCGAACGTATCGAGCGCGGCCTGGATATCCTTTTCCACGCCATCGCCGACGCCGGTGCGCGTGATCTGCGCGGAGAAGGAGGACAGTTCCATGTAGCCGATCTTCTCGCCGTTCGGGCCGGCGATCACCTTCTCCGAGAAGACCGGCACGGTGATCGTCGCCCGCGTGGCCGTGATGTCCAACTGCTGTGTCGGAGTGCCACGGCGGATCGTCAGGCGCACCTGCGTTCCCTCCGGCCCGCGCACCAGCGGGCTGACCTGATCGACCGGCAGACTGGAGACATCCTTGCCATCGACGGCGATCACCTGATCGCCCTCGCGCAGGCCCGCCTTCTCGGCCGGGCTGCCGGGATAGACCCTGATGATCGTGGCGGGAGTCAGGGCACCGTTGATCTGCACCCCGATACCGCTGTAATTCTCCTGCCCCTGGTTCTGCGCCTTCGCCTGTGCGCTCTGCGCCGGATCGAGGAAATAGGTGTGGCACTCATCGATCAGCGTCACGACCGCTTTGATCGCCTCGTAGGCCAGGACCGACTGGTTGATCTCGCCCCCCGCCCGTTCCGCCAGGGCCGAGTATGCGGTCTTGAACGCCGCCGCGTCCTTCTTGCGGTCGCCGGTCAGCGTGAGCGTCTGCACTTGCGGGGTCGCGCCCGACTCGCGCAAGGTGCCGACCGCCCCGTCATAGGCCGTCGTATAGAGGGTGTTCGACTGCAACGGGTCGACATAGTGGTCGAGCAGATTGCCGATCGCCTGCTCGATCAGCGCCGCGCCGGCCGCCGGACTCGTATTCGGCACCGCCGTCACGTTGCGGGCGTTGCGAGTCGGGGTCGCGCGCGCGGTGGCCGTCCCCCGCGCGCCGACACCGGGCGTGGTCGCGACCGTCGAGGCGGGCGGGCGGGCGGGGCTGACGGGGAGTGCCGTGCCGCCCGCCGCCGGGGCCGCCGTCGGGGTCACCTCGCGCACAACCGCGGGCGTCGCGATCCCTGCGGTCGAGGTCGCCCCGCCACAGGCGGCCAGCAGCAGCAGGGCGAGGAACACAACTACCAGACGCTTCATCCGAGTCTTCCTTTGTCGTCCGTCAACGCCGAGGCAACGCCAAGATAACGTCGAGGGCACCGTCACGACGCGGGCCGTCGCGGCGCCGCCATCTACCAGCATCTATTGTAGTACGCCAAACGTAACCGATCGGTAACCGCCCTCGCAATGCCCGCGACCGGGCAACCTACAAGACGCCAACATCTCCCACCAATCGGCCCCGCCAAGCAACCGGTGCCGCGATCATGCACAACCGCCCCTCCGCCTCCCACCTCGCTCCCCAGTCCGCTCAGGCGGGCCCCACTGCGTTCTGCCGTAGGCCCCGCTGCGTTCTGCCGTAGACTTCGTGGCGGAGCCTTCAGCCAGGACGGTGGCACGGAAGGCCCGTTGTGACGGGCGAGCCCGGCGGGGCCGCAGTCCAACGACATCCCCACGCCGTCGGGCCGCCCCACCCCCGACAGCATCCCCACGCCGTAAGCCCCACTCCACCCTACATGCTTTAGCACGCGAGCTACCCCCCGCCCCGCATATCTCAGCATATCTCAGCGCGCGATCCACACTATCGCAGCTTCCAGCGCCGCGTCCCCGCCCCCGCCATCGCCGAAGATCGTCTCATCCGGCCCCTGCCCCACCCCGGCCAGGACACGGCGATCCGGCGAGAGGAGGTGTGCCACCCCAATCCGCACGCCAGCCCCATCGGCCAGGGGATATGTGGCGATGACCGAGACGCACCCGGCGGTGGCCTCGCCGAACAGCCGCGCCGCGCCGCGATCGTGCAGGGCGGCGGCAAGCACCTCGGCCATCCCGCCCGTGCCGCCATTGGTCAACACCGCCAGTGGGGAGAACGGCCCGGCGAATGCGCCCGCCTCGGCGATGATCGCCTCCGGCTCCCCCCCGCTCCGTGTCCGATACGCAACTGGCTGACCACCATCCCGACCGCCAGCATCGGCAGCATCGGCAGCGATAAAGCGACCGGCGACCGCCGCCAGATCATCCGGGGTGCCCCCATCGCTCTCGCGCAGATCGAGTACCCAGCCGGATACGCCCGCCGCCCGGAAGCGTCCCAGCGCCGCCGTGAGCGCCGCACCGCTCGCGGCGTCGATCGTGCCGAGCCGCAGATAGCCGATCGCCCGCCCGCCCGGCCCTGCGACAATCGTGGCGAGCAGCGCCGAAGACGTCACGGCGTCACGCGCGACCGCGATCGTACGCGGCTCAGCCTCGCCCGGACGGCGGATCGTCACTTCCACGAGCGTCCCCGCCTCGCCCCGCAAGAGGGCGGCGACGTCATCGGCGGGCAGCGCGGCCACATCGCGCCCACCGATCGCCAGGATCGCGTCGGCAGGCCGCAGGCCCGCGCGCTCGGCGGGGGTGCCGGGACGCACCGCCCCGATCGTCACCGGCCGCTTCTGCGCCCGCAGGCTGACCCCGATGCCGCCATACCGGGTGGTCGCCGTGACGCCCCCGCCCACGCCCCCCTGTTGCGCCTCCTGTTGCGCCCGCCGATACTCCGGCGGCTCCAGCAGATACGTGTTGCACTCGTCCAGGCGATCAGTCGCCGCCCGGATAGCCGCGTAGGCGAGGCCGATCTGGTTGGTCTCTGGTCCCGCCGCCGTCCCCAGCCGCGCATAGGCCGCCGCGAAACGCGCCGCATCCTCGGCGGGCTGGTTCGTGAACGCGAGCGCTTCCGGCTCGACGAGATAGCCCGCCCGACGTAGCGCGCCCACCGCCCCATCGTAGGCCGCCCGGTAGAGATCGCCGCTGATACCGGGCGCGAAGCCATGCGCCAGGATCAGGCCGAGCGCCTCGAGTACCAGTTCGCCCCCTTCGCGCGGGGTGAGTTGCGGCAAGGCGGGCGTCGCCGTCGCGCGACGCGGCATGGTCGGCGTCGCCCGACGCACCACGACCCCCGCCGTCCTGACCGGCGAGGCCATCGCGGTGGCGGCAGGACTCGGCACCGGCTTCGTCGTCGGGCCGCACCCGGCGAGGGCCACGAGTCCGCAAATGATCAGGGCGAGTCGGTGCGTCGAGCGCCAACGGCTATCCACAGCGCCCATGCTCTTCCAGTTACCCGGTCTCATCCGCGCCCCGCCGCACGCAGCCTACCCCTTGGGGGGGCGTATCACGAGGCAAGTGGTGGTCGCGTGGGCGTAGAGGGTGCCCGCCGCGTCGGTCAGGCGGGCCTCCGCCGTGGCGACCCGCCCGCCGACCGCGATCGTCTTCCCTTCGCAGCGCACCGGGCCGGTCGTTGTCGTCAGCGCGCGGATGTAGTTGACCTTTAATTCGAGCGTGGTGTAGGCCGTCCCGGCGGGCAGGGTCGCGTGGATCGCGCAGCCCATCGCCGAGTCGCAGAGGGTCGCCGCCAAGCCGCCGTGGACGACCCCGATCGGATTGTAATGATACTCCTGCGGCTCGACCACGAAGACGGCCCGCCCCTCCTCGATCTCCGTGAGCGCGAAATCGAGGGTGGCGGCGATCGGCGGGGCCGGCAACTCCCGACGCATGATCGCGCGCAGGTATTCGAGCCCGCTCATCGTCCGCGCCGCCCGCCCGCCCGCCAACGGATCCTCCCAGCCGAAGGTGCGCGTCCTGCTCCCCGCCTCGTCATCGCCCATCGCGCACTCCCCGATCGCTCCCGCGTCTCGCATCATCGCCCGCCCCGCCCGGTCGCCTCCGGCGCGGCGCACCAGAGGGTCGCCCAAATGAACAGCGCCTGGAACGGCAGCCGCGCCCACTGATAAACGCGCGAGTCGAGCACCCCGCCGACCTGGATATTCGCCACCGCGTGATAGACGTTCGCCGGGAAGATCGCCACCAGCAACGCCGCCAGCCCGTAGGCCGCGACCCGCCGCGTGCGGGGATGCAGCAACCCGAGCGCCCCCGCGATCTCCGCCACCCCCGTCAGCAGCACCAGCTCGCGCCGCCAGGGCAGGAACGGCGGCACGAGCCGCATCTCGGTCGCGATGGCGGTGAAATGGAGGCTCGCCGCCACCAGGAACCCGCCCGCCACCAGCAGGCGCACCACCGCGCGCCGCCCGATCCCGCGCCCCATCCCGCGCCCCATCACCCGCGCCCCTTCGCCATCACACCGCCCCCGGCCAACCCCGACACCCTCAGCCCTCGGCGCGCGGGTAGAGGAGGAGTTGTGTGCAGCGGAAGAGGGCGATGGTCTTCCCGGTCGCTTCGTCGGTCACCCGCGCGTCCCATACCTGCGTTGTCCGTCCCCCGTGAACCAACGTCGCCTCGCACGCGATTGCGCCCGCACGCGCGGTCCCGAGGAAATTGCTTTTCAACTCGATCGTCGTGAAGCCCGACGCCTCGGGCGGGCGATTGATCGCCGTGCCGTAACCGCAGGTCGTGTCGGCCAGTGCCACAACGGAGGCCGCGTGGAGGAAGCCGTTCGGCGCGAGCAGTTCCGGGCGCACCGGCATCCGGCTCGTTAGCCGCTCCCGTTCGACCGCCACGATGACGATCCCCAGCAGTCCCGGCAGGGTCCCGACCCCGCGCGCATTCAGTTCGTCCACCGTCGGTGTCGCCATCGCGCCCCTCCCCCTTTATCGGGCCACCCGACACCGCATCCCCGAAGAAAACTTCCGATCGGTCGATTTTATCCTACGTCGAACCGGGAGCGTTGTCAAGACTGCGGCTCGCGACCTTGGAGACGCGCTGGGTGCGGTGCCATGTCGTGCGTGATCGCGATGGAAATGACGGCAGGCGCGGCTGCTTCGCGGCGGCTCAGCATGACAGAGCCGAGGTGGTTGGCTACCCGCGCAAGTGGCGGTCGCCTCGAACGTCGGTGGTCGGCGTACAACACACGGAGTTGTCATGCTGAGCCGCCGCGAAACATCCGCGCCTTCAGTCTGGGACAGCCTACAGCGTTGCCGGTGCCGCCACGACGCAAGCCACCGAACCACACCCGGACATCCCGCACCGCTTGTCGCCCATCAACGCCGCTGCTACAGTTCAACAGTTGCGCCCACCGCCCCGTCATCGCCCGAGCATCGCCGCCAGACCCTCGAACGATCGGACGGACCGCCCCGCACCAGCGCAGGGGCCAGACGCGCGGAGAGCCGGATGTCGCCACCCCACACCGCACGCCTGACCCTCCTCCCCGTTACGCGCGACCTCCTGCTCGCCGCCGTCGCGGACCCCGCGCTGGTGGGCAAACGCCTCGGCCTGGACGTGGCCGCAGGCTGGCCGAACGAGGATGAGCGCGGCATCTTCCCCGGTCTGGCGGACGACCTCGCCAGCGATCCCGCGCTCACCGCGTGGATCATGCACCTGATCGTCCACACCGCCGACCGCACCATCATCGGCTGCGGCGGCCCACTGGGCCGACCGACGCCTACGGGGAGCGTGGAGGTCGGCTACGGCATCGCCCCGCCCTATCAAGGTCGCGGCTACGCCACCGAGGCGACGCGTGCCATGGTCGCGTGGTCGCTGGAACAGGCGTCGGTCCACCGCGTCACCGCTTCCTGCCTCCGCACGAACACCGCCTCGCGCCGCGTGATCGAGAAAGTCGGCTTCCGCCCCCTCCCCCCAACCGACCCCTACCTCAATTGGGAGATCCGCAAAGGCTCCTGGCCTCCCGCTGGCTGACCCTGAACGCCGCGTGTTCCAGCATTGCCGATCCGGTCGTCCGGCTCCGGCCCCACCCTGCGTGGCAGCGCGGTCGGCTACGACACCATCCATCCATCACTCCATGTCGATTGCGAATGTGGGTGATGGGCGTGCTGTTACCCGGTCCCTCCACAGAGGGGAACGCCCCTGCGAGGATGCAGGGGCGTTCGTGGGCGTGGCCGACGGCAGGATACGGGGCGGAGTGCGGTGGTGAGGGCCGGGCCTTCGTCTCCCCGGTCCCGCTGGGACGATTGCTGGGGGGCGTGGCTACTTGGTCTTCCAGAGCTTCCAGGTGTCCCAGTATTGCCACATGGCGTTCGGCTGGTAGCCTTGCAGGTTCTTCTTGACGAGGATCAAGTCGCGCGGGAAGCCGAACCAGAAGGCGGGCATGTCGTCGGCGATGATCTCCTGGAACTTCCAGAGGTGGTCCTTCTGCTTGGCGAGGTCCGGTTCGCGGATGATCTGCTGGAGGAGCTTGTCGGCGTCGGCGTTTTTCCAGCCGCCGAAGTTGCGCCCCTGCTTGTTGGTGCGGACATCCCATTCGCTGCCGTAGTAGTTGAGGTCGGAGAAGCCGGCGAAGAGGATACGGCTGGTGAAGAAGAGGTCGTAGTCGTACTCCACTTGCCAGCGGGCGCGGAGTTTCGCCGACTCGAGGGTCTGGATGTCCATGTCGATGCCGAGCTTCTTGAAATCTTCCTGCACCGATACCGCGATCTTGTCCGCCGGGTAGCCCTGATTGTTGGAGGTGATCGCGGTTAACTTGACCACCTTGCCGTTCTTATCGAGGAGCTTGCCCGCGCCATCCTTCTTGTACCCGGCCTCGGCCAGCAAGCTTTGGGCCTTCGCGTTGTCGAAGTCGGGGTTTTTCAGGGTGGTGTTGTAGGCCCAGGGGAAGGCGATCGAGCCGATCTTGGTCTCGTCCACGAAGCCCTTGAAGAGGGCCTGCGCGTAGCCCTTGCGGTCGATGCCGACCGAGAGGGCCTGGCGGGCCTTCTTGTCCTTGAGGAAATCGGGCGTCTCCGACTTCGGGTTCTGGAAGTTGATCCAGGCGTTCATGAAGGCGACCGCGTAGGCGCTGTAGACGGTGCCCTCGCGATTCTTCACCTGATCGAGATCGTTGGCGGTCACCGGCCAGAGGAGATCCGTCTCGTTGTTCAGCCAGGCGGTGAGTTGCGCGCTGTGCTGATCGACGTTCTTGAAGATGAACTTGGCGAAGTGGGGCTTCCCCTGGAAATAGTCGGCGTTGGCCTCGTACTGGAGGTAGGGCGGGGCCGCGCCCGGCTCGTACTTGACCTGCTTCCAGGCCCCGGTGCCGATCAGCATCGAGCCGGGATAATCGAAACCTTTGAGGGTTTTCACGCCGCCCTCGCCCTTGGCACCATCCCAGTACGCGCCGAACTGCTTCTTCTGGATCATGAACTGATTGCAGGCGTTGAGGATCCAGTCGCCCGATTTGTCGTCCAACTCGAAGCGGACGGTGTTGGCATCGACGACGATCGGGTCTTTCTTCATCAGCGGGAAGAACCGGGCCACGCCGCTATCGGGATCGTCGCGGTAGGTGATCATCGAGAAGGCCACATCCTCGGCGGTGAAAGGCGTGCCGTCGTGCCACTTGATGCCCTTGCGGAGATAGAAGGTGTAGGTCTTGCCGTCGGGCGTGGTCTCCCAGCGCTCGGCGAGCCAGGGCTTGGGATCGAGCGTGTACTCGTCGATCCAGACCAGCGGATCATAGACGAAGGTATAGGGCGAGTAGCTATTGAGCGCGGTCGGGTTGAGATCGGAGATGTCGTCGCCGCCGCGAATCATGTTGAGGGTGTCCGGGCTGTCGGTGGGAGTGCCGCTGTATTTCGGGTTGGGATCGGTGATCAGGGTCAGCTTGTCGAGGGTCTGCGTGGTACTCGCCGCCGAGGTGGGTGCCGCCGCACCGGGGGTGCGCGTCGCGCTGGTGACGGGGGTCGCCTGACCGACCGGCGCGGCGCTGGCGACGGCGGGCGGGGCGGTCGTCGGGGCGGCGACTTGCGGCGCGCTGGAGGGGGCGGGCGCGCTGAGGTTGGCGGTGGGCGGCGGGGGGGTGGGCGTCTCCGCCGCGCCGCCGCACGCGGCCAGCAGGGCGCTGAGGGAGACCGCCCCGCCCGCCGCGAGGAAGCGGCGACGGGTGACCTGGGCCTCGTGCAGCATCCGCGCTCGCTCGCGCAAGCGGGCCTGTTCGGTCGCGGGGTCCGGGATCGCCCGGGGGGTCTGCTCGTGCTTGTCGGGTGCTGCCATGCGAAGCCCTCCTCCTCTGGAACGTCCCGCCGCGCGGCGGGACCGGTATGTCAGGCCGGGGCTGACACCACCCTCGGCGGGACCGGTATGGCAAGCCGGGGCTGAGACGGCCCTCGGCGGATGACGCATGTCGCGGCGCACGGCACCCGCGCTGGGGCTGGCTAACGCTTCAGGCGCGGGTCGAGCGCGTCGCGCAGGCCGTCGCCGACGAGATTGACACAGAGAACGGTGACGAGGATCAGCAGGCCGGGGAAGATCGCCAGGAAGGGCGAGTTGATCAGGTAGGTCTGGGACTCGGTCAGCATGTTGCCCCAACTCGGGACGGGCGGGTGGATGCCGAGGCCGAGGAAGCTGATCGTCGCCTCGGCGATCAGGTTGGCCGCCAGGATGAGGGTGGCGGTGACGATGATCGGGGCGATCGCGTTCGGCAGCAGGTGGCGGAAGACGATCCGCACCTCGGAGGCACCGGACGCACGCGCCGCCTCGACGAACTCGCGATGCGTGAGGACGAAGAACTCGCCGCGCACCAGCCGGGCGAGGGTCGGCCAACCGAAGAGGCCGAGGATGACGATGATGCTGTTCATCGAGGGCTGGGCGACGGCGGCGGCCAGGATGAGCAGCAGAAGGAAGGGGAGGGTGAGGATCAACTCGACGAAGCGGTCGATCAGCGCGTCGATCCAGCCCCCGGCATAGCCCGACAGCGCCCCGAGCAGCACCCCGATGATCGTGGCGATGATCGCGGAGGCGAAGGAGACCCAGAGGGAGATGCGCCCGCCATAGACGGCGCGGACGAAGGCGTTGCGCCCGAACTCGTCGCGCCCGAACGGGGCGTCGGCGGTCGGCGGGGCGAAGGTGGCGTTGCGCACCTGCGCCGTGACGACCGACTCCGGCACGACCAGCGGCACGAGGATGGTGGTAGCGGCCAGCGCGAGCAGGATGAGGAGCGCGCCAACGGCCAGCCGATTCCGCATGAAGCGTCGGGTGGTGGAGGTGCCGCTCGCCCGGCGCGTGCCGCCTGGCGTGGCGATGACCACCGCCCCGGCCAATCGTCCGCTCGTCGCCGCCCGTCCTACCATCCTCATCCCCCGCTGCATGGCGTCGGGCCGGTACGGGAACCGTTGTCTCGATACATGTGGCCGGACGCGAACTTTTCCGTTGCTTCGTGTGAACTTCGACACTTTAGCATCTTTCACTCATGGATGCTAGAGGCGTCCGGTCCAACGGTATTGTGCCGGTTGCACGAGAAGGGGCTGCCGTACGCGGGAAGCAACGTGTGCGCGGGGCGGTACTGCGCGGTTTGCGCGCGCCGTTATTGACACCTTTGCGGGGCGGGCGTACACTGTCGGCGGTATCCGTGTCCACATTGCACAACACCGTTGCAGATGGTCGCTCGTTCGGGCATGGTGACGTCATCACACCCCTGGCCGATCGGACGAGCGTGAGGGAACGCAGGCGAGCGGGAGGGGACGATGATACTCTTCGTCATTCGGCGGCTGTTGCAAGGGGCGGTCCTGCTGGTGCTCCTCTCCGTGGTCGTCTTCCTGATGATCTATCTCGCGCCGGGCGACGCCGCGCAATTCGCGATCAGCCAGCGCGCGAACGAGGCGGAGATCCAGCGCTTCCGGCAGCAAATGGGACTCGACCTGCCCTGGTATCGGCAGTATGCCCGGCTGGCGGGCAATTGGGCGCGGTTGAGCTTCGGCGACTCGATCATCCAGCGCCGCCCGGTGGGCGAGGTGATCATGCAGCGCCTCCCGCGCACGGTCGAACTGCTCGCCCTCTCGATCGTCCTCTCCTTGTTACTCGCCATCCCGATCGGGCTGATCTCGGCGATTAAGCAGTACTCGTTCTGGGATCACCTCGTCACCGTCTTCTCCTTCATCGGTATCGCCATGCCCTCCTTTTTCCTGGCGATCCTGCTGATCCTGGTCTTCGCCGTGCAGCTGCACTGGCTGCCGACGCAGGGGGCGCAGACGATCGGGGAGGAAGGGAATCTGGTCGATCATGTCAAGCATCTGATCCTGCCGGTGCTGGTCCTGACGCTGATCCGCACCGCCGGGTGGTCGCGCTATATCCGCTCGTCGATGCTGGAGGTGTTGCGCCAGGACTACGTGCGCACCGCCAAGGCGAAGGGGCTGCCGCAACGGCTCGTGCTGGCCCGACACGCCTTCCGCAACGCGATGATCCCGCTGATCACCCTGCTCGGGCTGAGCCTGCCGGAACTGGTCGCCGGGGCGATCGTCACGGAGCAGATATTCAGTTGGAACGGACTGGGGCAACTGATCGTGACCTCGGCCAGCAAGCGGGACACGCCGGTGGTGCTGGCGCTGACGTTGCTGTCGGGTGGGGCGGTGATCATCGGGAACTTGATCGCCGATGTGGGCTATGGCCTGGCCGACCCGCGCATCAGGTTGTGAGCCGGGGAGTGCGCTACACTATGCGGCATCACTTGTGCGGGCTTCGGACGTGACTGGCTACGTGAACGACGAACTGAACGACGAACTGATGGAGGACGGCGATGGTTGCTGACCAGAAGACGATGCCCCAGGTCGAGCCGGCGGTCGCGGCGGCGCACGCGGTGGCCTACGAGGAGCCGATCTACCGCGAGGCGCTGGACCACGTCTGGATTCACGGCAGCAACTGGGTCGATCTGGCCGAGAAGCAGGGGCTGCACGTCTTCGAGCGCGGCGACGGGATCATGCTGCACGACGCGCGCGGCAAGGCCTGGATCGACGGCATCGCGGGCCTCTGGGTCGTGAACGCGGGGCACGGGCGGCGCGAGATCGGCGAGGCGATGGCCGAGCAGGCGGGCAAGGTCGCCTACGTCTCGGCGGCGTCGTACACGACGGTCCCGGCGGTGCAACTGGCGGAGACGCTGGCGGAGTTGACGCCCGGCGATCTCAACCGCGTCTTCTTCTGCTCGGGCGGTTCGGAGGCGGTGGAGACGGCCCTGAAGATCGCCAAGCAGGTGCAGGCGTTGCGCGGCTTCCCAAAGCGCTACAAAGTGATCGCGCGGCGCGGCTCGTATCACGGCGCGACCTACGGCGCGATGAGCCTGACGACCGGCAATCGCCCGATGGTGGAGCGCTTCTTCGGCCCGTTGATGGCCGGGGTCTATCACGCGCCATCGCCGAACCGCTACCGCAACGACTTCGAGCTGGCGGGCGAGGCGGGCGACATCATGTGCGCCAAGTGGGTCGAGCAGGAGATCATCTTCCAGGGACCGGAGACGGTCGCGGCGGTGATCGGCGAGCCGATCTCCTCCTCGAACGGTGTCCACGTCCCTTCGCCGAAGTACTGGCAACTGCTGCGCGAGATCTGCGATCGGCACGGCGTGCTGCTGATCATGGACGAGGTGATCAACGGTTTCGGGCGCACGGGCAAGTGGTTCGCGACCGAGCATTTCGGCGTGGTGCCGGACATCATGACGATCGCGAAGGGGCTGTCGAGCGGCTATTGCCCGATCGCGGCGGCGATCGTGCGGCCGGGCGTCTTCGAGGTCTTCCAGAGCGCGGACAACACGATCAACCATCTGCTGACGTTCGGGGGGCAGGCGGTCGCCGCCGCCGCCGCGCTGAAAAACATCGAGATCATCCGGCGCGAAGGTCTGGTCGAACACGCGGCCGAGGTGGGGCCGTACCTGCTGGACGGCCTGAAGGGGCTGATGGCGAAGCACCCGACGGTCGGGGACGCGCGCGGGCTGGGGCTGTTGTGCGCGATCGAGCTGGTGAAGAACAAGGAGACGAAGGAGAAGTGGGGGATGGGCTCCCCGTTCACTAAGAGGATCAACGAACTGGTGACGGAGCGCGGCCTGCTGTCGCGCGTGTGGGATGTGATCCACGTCGCGCCGCCGCTGGTGGTGACGCGCGAGGAAATCGACCGGATCGTGACGATCCTGGACGAGAGCATCGGGATCGCGGAGCGGGAGTTCGCGGTGGCGTAGGGAGGCCGGGGAGGATCCTCGGCGACACTGCGGTCGGCGGGGGACCCTCACCCCCGGCGTCGCTGCGGCTCGCCACCCCCTCTCCCCATCCGAGGAGAGGGGGGCTGCTGCGGAGTCGATGGCCGATAGCAGGGCGTGGTAAGAGAAGCGACAGGGGGCCGGGGCGCGTGGCCCCGGCCCTTCGGGGTGGGGAGTGGAGGCATAGGCGGGGATTCCGGGGATTGAAACCCCCGCCTATGCAGCTGGGATCGCTTGCGGGTCAGCGGGTGATTGTGGGACTGTTTTCGTGCGGTGTGGCGAGGCGTTGGACGAGTTGGTGGACATTGGTGGAGGGGTGGGGGAAGCGGGTACCGGGGTCGGTTCTTTGGTGATGGGCGAGGACGAGATCGGCGTTTGCGATTGCCTGGGGTTGCAGGGGGCGTAGCTCCTCGTAGCAGCCTTTCCAGTTCTTCTCATACTGCGGGCATCTAGCGCGCAGGGCCTCTTCCAATTGGTCGTTGTCGTCGAATTGGCCGGTGCTGGGGACATAGTGGAGCAGTAACCAGAACTCGAAGGACGGATTGGACACTGCGAGCCGGAACCCCCGGTCCTCTGCTTCCACGACTGCGGGCGCGAATTGCACATTCTGTGGGGCGAACTCGTGGTCGAACACGCACCACACTTGGTTGATCCCTTGCGCTCGTGCTTCGTGTGCCGCCGCGCGCACGAGGGAGAGTGGATCGCGACCGATGGGCTTTATGTGGACGGAGCGTAGCGAGAAGTCTTCTTTGAGTGCGCGGAAGTAGTAGAACTCTGTCCTTGTTCCCTCACAGACGATGAGGATGGCTGGCTGCTTCGCCCGCTCATCGACGCGACGTTGAAACTTATGGCGTGGCATCGAGTCGCAATTCCTCCCAGGTGATGTGGTCGATCAGCGGAACAGCGCCGTATCGCCCAAGCAGATATTCCTGTTCCCGATTCTCGCCCTCGGCCTCCTCTGCGTCTTTGCGGAACTCGAGGAGGGAGTAGAGGTGCGACGCTCCTTCGTGGTCTTTCTCCATGAACCAAATCTGGTCGCGGTCGAAGAGGTCGCCGCGCAGGAGTGAGGCGTCATGCGTGTTGAAGATGAGTTGGGCATTATGGGGATTCTCGGCGTGGAACAGTTGCACCAGGGCGCGCACAAGCTGCGGGTGCAGGCTTGTGTCGAGTTCGTCGATGGCAAACACCTGCCCATTTTTTAGGCCATTGAGCAGAAATACGCCAAGGACGAAGAGCTGTTGCGTCCCTTGCGACTCTTCCTCGATCGAGAAGAGCGAATTGTGACTGTCGCCGTTGGCGCCGCCGTGTCGGAACTGGACATATTTTTGTCTGCGCTGCGAACTATCTAGCTCAAGGAGCGGCGAAAGGGAGGGGTGTTCGCCCTGCGCCACCGAAATGAGGACATCCTCCCGGATTGCCAGCTCGCGAATCCCCGTGTCGGCTCGTTGCAGCAAGGTGGTTAAAGGTTGGTGCAACTGCACCTCACCGGCCACGAGTTGCGTCATAACCCGGCGCAATTCGGTTTGGGAGTTCCCCGCTCCTGGATCTTGGAACAAGGTGAAGATCGTGTCGCTAAACCAGCGATACACGGTAAGAAGTTGCGGGCTATTAATGATCTGTGCGAGCGCGAGGATTGGCAGATGTGGCTGGAGCAGCGTACGGAGCGTACTCAATCGACCCTTAAGGATTGGTCCAACTTCGAGTTGAGGTTTCTCTTCATCGCCATTGTGGTGCCGATGATACCAACGTTGCGCGCGTCCCTTGGGGAAGGCATAGAGCGCTTCTTCACGAATCATCGTCGCGTCAAGCACCAGGCGGTATTCGTAGCGTATCCCTTCCTGCACGAAATGAAGTTCGAAGATGCTCGGCTCTTGCAGTGTATCCGCGCTGAGGCGAAAATTTTGCGCTCCTGTCCCCTGAGCACTATTGCGGTCGAGGGAGCCGACGATGAGGCTGCGAACGAAGGCGAACGCATTGAAGAGATTGCTTTTACCCGACGCATTGGGACCATAGATAACTGCGGTTCGGAGCAGGCGTTGCTTGCCGAGAGCCGGGACTTCGATCAGGCTCTCGGGGAGGGCGTGTTTGTCGGAGGCGACCATGCTCAAGCGCTGCTCTTCGCGGAAAGAACGGAAGTTTTGAACGCTGAACTCGATAAGCACCCGGCTTGTCTCCCACGAGCGGCGCAGCGTAACGGAGACGTGAGACGTGAGACGTGAGACGTGAGTGGAGGTTCGCTGACCAGTGCAGTGCCAGGATACCACCGCCCAGTTACTCACGTCTCACGTCTCACGACCCACGACTCATCGAAACAAGTCCCGCGCGGGGTCGAGGATGAGTTCGCGACCGGAACCTTCGGCGCGGGTGAAGGCGTAACCCCGGATGAGGGCGATCGGGCGACCGTCGAGCTTGTTGGCGACCAACTCGGCGGCGGCGGCCAGTTCGTCGGCCACGGCGATCACCGAGGCGTGCATGGTGCGCCCGAAGCCGTCCTGCTGTCCGCGATAGTCGGCCAGGGGCGCGAGGCCGGAGAGGCCGATCGCGACGTTGGTGATGCCGAAGCGCCAGGCCCGCCCGAACGAGTCGGAGATGATCACCGGCACGTCCAGGCCGGTCCGCTCGCGCAGGGCGGCGCGCAGGGCGGCGGCCGAGGCGTCGGGGTCTTGGGGGAGGAGGCAGACGAAGTCGCTCGCGACGTTGGAGGCATCGACCGCCGCATTGGCGCAGACGAAGCCGTGCGCGGTCTCGGCGATGATCACGCCGTTTGCCATGCGCACGATCCGCGCGGCCTCGCGTAGCACGATCTCGATCTGACGCGGGTCCTTGTCCCAGCGCTCGGCGTGGCGGCGCGCGAGGTCAGACGGCTCGACCTCGCGCAGATCGATCAGTTGCCCCTCGGCTTTCGAGACGATCTTGTGCGTGACGACGAGGATGTCGCCGTCCTGGAGGGTCGCGCCGGTCGCGGCGCAGGCCTCGAGCACAATTGTGGCGAGGTCGTCGCCGGGGCGCACCTCCGGGACACCGACGAGGCCGGTGATGGTGACGGGGTTCATTTCGCCTCCGGCTCATGGTTGCGGGTTGGCAAGTTGGCAAGTTGACAGGTTGACAAGTTGCAACGGGCCGCACATGGGCGCGTTGCGGGTTGTCGTTGGCTGGATAGTCTCAGCAACTTGAGACCTGTCAACCTGCAACGCTCGTTAAACTGCGACAGCGACTTTATTGATCTTCGGAATGACATGCTCGCCGTAGGCGCGGATGAATGCCTCCTGGTCGCGGCCGACGTTGTGGACGTAGACCTCGGTGAAGCCGAGATCGACGAAGTGCTGGATGTGGGCGGCGTGCTCGTCGAGGTCGGGCGAGATCAGGACGCGGTTCTTGTAGTTCTCGGCGCGGACGAGCTTCGCCATCGCCTCGAAGTCTTCGGGGTTGCGGATGTCGCCCTTGGGGAAGTTCATGCCGCCATTCGGCCATTCCTTGATGGCGTTCGCGGTCGCCTGCTCCATCGTGTCGGCCCAGGAGACGTGGAGCTGGATGATGCGCGGCATGGTGGACGGGTCTTTGCCGGCCGCGAGCGCGCCCTGCTCGAAGCGGCCGAGCAGCATCTTGATCTTCTCGTCCGCCGCGCCGGGGGTGATGATGCCGTCGCAGGTGCGCCCGGTGCGCTCGCTCTGGATCGGGCCGGCCGTGGCGACGTAGATCGGCGGGGGCTGCTCGCCGCGCGTGTACAACTTGGCGCTTTCGAGGCGGAAGTGCTTGCCGTTGAACTTGGAGACTTTGCCGGTGAAGAGCTTCTGGATGATCTCGATCCCCTCGGTCAGCTTCTCCAGGCGGATGGGGCCTTCCGGCCAGTACTCGCCGGTGATGTGCTCGTTGAGGGCCTCGCCCGCGCCGAGTCCGAGCCAGAAGCGGCCGGGGAACATCTGCTCCAGGGTCGCGGCGGCCTGGGCGATGATGGCGGGGTGGTAGCGGGGGCCGGGCGGGGTGACGCCGGTGCCGAAGCGGAGCTTGGTGGTCGCGCCGAGCGCGCCGAGCCAGGCCCAGACGTAACCGCTCTGCCCCTGGCTGGGAACCCAGGGGTGGAAGTGATCGGAGGCCATGATCGAGGTGAACCCGGCCTCCTCGGCGACCTGGCTGTAACGGAGCAGATCGCCGGGCGTGAACTGCTCGAACATGGCGGCGTAGCCCATGGTGATCATGATGCCTCCTTTGGGGGAGTCGTAAGGCGTAAGGCGTAAGGCGTAAGGAGAGGTTCGCTGCTGGCATAGTGCCGGATCGTCGAGGAGCAGCTACTTACGCCTTACGCCTTACGACTCGCTAAAAGCCGTGCTCGTCCACCGACTCGATGCTCAGGCGGATGGTCTCGCGTTCCTGGTTGCGGAAGTCGGCGGCCATCTTGCGGCCCGCTTCTTCTCCTTCGTAGCGGATCGCCAGGCTGAGGATGTCGGCCTGGGCGGCTTCCTGATCGTCGCCTTGGAGGGTACAGGCGCCGTTGATGGTGACGTAGCGGTCGCCGTCCTCGACGCAGACGGAGGCGCGGTTGTCGCGGTGGAGATTTTTGTCCTTGACGCGACCCTGCGCGGTGTTGAACATGACCACCTCGCCTTCGAGCGCGTACCAGAGGACGGTCAGGTGGGGGGTGCCGTCGGCGTTGATGTCGGCGAAGATACTGAAGCGACGCTCTTCAAGGAAGGCGCGCGCGGCTGGCGATAGTTGCGCCATGACATTCTCTCCTGCTGCATGACGGGGCGACGATCCCCGGTGTGTCGTTCCTCCACTGGCGTAACGGCGCGGGATGGGTCGTATTCCCCATGCCGCCCGGCCCTGTGAAGATTATCGGGCGTCGGGGGGGATGTGGCAAGGGTGGGGGGGGAGAGGGGGGTGGGCCTCCGGGGCTGAGGCGGGGATCCATGGAGATTCGTGGGAGGAGGGCGGGGGAAGTCTCGAAGATTCCGTGATGGGGCGATTGTACGACGTGGGGATGCCGTTGGACTGAGGCCCCGCCGGGCTCTGCCACCGTCCCGGCTGGGGGCTGCGGCCACGAAGTCCCCCTGCGGGGACTGGGGGCGAAGGAGGAGAGGCGGGCAGGTGGGGCCGTCGGGGCGCGACCGGGGCGGCTCAGACGACGAGGGTGACGCCGAGGAAGGCGACGAATGTGCCGACGATGTTCCGGCGGGTGGGGCGTTCACCGAGGAAAAGGACCGCGCCCAGGAGGCCGAAGATGGGGGCGGCGGCGTTGAGGGTGGCGGTGGTGGTGGCCCCGGCGAGTTGGATCGCGACGAGGAAGCAGAGGCTGCTGCCCAGCCCGGTCAGGCCCGCGAGGCACAACGGCAGGAGGCTGTCGCGCTCGACCCGCCAGGGCGGCTGGCGGCGCTGGACGGTGCCGATGATGGCGCAGAGGAGCGCGCCGAAGGGGAGCCGGAGCATGTTGGCCGCAAGGATGTCGATCTCGCGGATGGCGACCCGCGTGAGGATCGTCGCCCCCGCGATGCAGACGGCGGAGGCGAGGGCCAGCGCCACCCCGGCCCAGTGACCGGCGGCAGGCGTGAAGCGGGGCGCCGCCCCGGAGGTCGCGAGCGCGCGGCGGGGCAGCGCGACGAGGGTGACCCCGGCGACGACCAGCACGGTGCCGAGCGCGGCGCGCGGCGTGGGGATCTCGCCGAGGGTGGCGGTGGCGATCAGGAGGGTGATCAGGGGGTAGGACGAGGCGATCGGCATGGCGAGGGAGATGCCGAGGCGAGTGATCGCGGCGTACTGGAACAGGTCGCCGAGCACCATGTTCAGCAGGACCGACACCAGCAGCACGGCCACGGCCCGTCCGGGCAGGGTGAGGAGGTCGCGCGGGTCGCGCAGGGCACCGAAGATGACGATGAAGACGAGGGTACCGACGGCTGCGCGCCAGGTCTGCGCCGTGCCGCCGCCGAGCCGCACCACTTGTCGACGCAGGAGGAGATTGGTCGTCGCCGCGAAGATGGCGGTCGCGAGGGCGGCAGCCGAACCCACGTTGCCTCCTGATTGCCTCCTGATGATGCGCTGGTGTGGGCGCGATTCTAGCAGATGGTGGCGGGGCGGGAGCCGCCCCCGAGGCCCCGCTCCGCTCTGCCGTTGGCCCCGCTCCGCTCGTACCCGTGAACATTGTCCCCTTAATCGGGGAGCACCTGCCCTTCACGGGTAGGGCAGATGCTCCCGCCGCGACGGGCCTGACGTGCCGCCATGCTGGAGGGAGAAGGCGAGGGAGGTGAGGCGGCATGGGAGGGCGTTCATTTGCCCGGTCCTGCCGCAGCAGGGAATGCCCTTACAGGGGGCAAGGTTGGGGGGAATGGCGGGGGTGGGGATTGTCCATGGCGCGGGGGAGACTTGGCATCGGCGCTTGGGGTGCGCTACTCCATATTTCTCCCTGCATCTCTCCCTGCCGCTGCGGGGGCGAGGCGTCGGTTATGCGGGCGTGGTTGCGGTGTTCGAGGACGCACGGGGGCGGGTGGGGTATGCTGGCGGGCGCAGGACGGGCGTGGGGCCGGGTGGTGTGTGATGTGGCGATGGGGAGGGGCATGAGATGACGGGCGGGCGGGTGCGGGTGCTGATCGGGACGCCGTTGGACGCGGCGTTGGTGGAGCGGGTGCGCGCGGTGGACCCGCGTCTGGCGGTGACCTTTCGACCGGAGTTGCTGGGGACGCCGCGCTATGTGGCCGACCATCACCCACCCGATGGGCGCGACGAGGCGGCGGAGGCGACGTTTCGGGCACTGCTGGCGGAGACGGAGGTCTTATTCGACTTCGACGCGAAGACCGCGCCGCATCTGACGACGCTCGCGCCGCGCCTGCGCTGGGTGCAGGCGACGAGTGCGGGGGTGGGGCAGGCGGTGCGGAGCTTCGGGCTGCACGAGACGGATGTGATCGTGACGACGGCGAGTGGGGTCCATGCGGGGCCGCTGGCGGAGTTCGTGATCATGGCGATGCTGATGTTCACGAAGCGCTACCCCTATCTGGCGGCATTGCAGGAGCGGCGGGAGTTCGAGCGGCTCTGCACGGGGGAATTGCCGGGCCGGACGCTGGCGATCGTGGGGCCGGGGCGGGTGGGGCGGGAGATCGCGCGGCTGGCGCGACCGTTCGGCCTGCGGCTGACGGCGTTGGGGCGGACGAATCGCCCGGCGGCGGAGTTGGGGGTGGACCGCGTCTACACGCGCGACGGCCTGCACGCGATGCTGGGCGAGGCGGACTTCGTGACGCTGATCGTGCCGCATACGGCGGAGACGGAGGGGCTGATCGGGGCGGCGGAGATCGCGGCGATGAAGCCGGGCGCGGTGCTGATCAACATCGCGCGCGGGCAGGTGCTCGACGAGGATGCGTTGCTGGCCGCGCTCCGCTCGGGTCACCTGGCGGGCGCGGCGCTCGATGTCTTCCGCGAGGAGCCGCTGCCGCCCGACAGCCCGTTTTGGGCGCTGCCGAACGTGATCGTCAGCCCGCACTCGGCCTCCACCGCCGACAGCGAGGACCGCAAGATCATCGACGTGTTCTGCGAGAACCTGCGACATTATCTCGATGGGCGACCGGAGTGGATGCGGAATGTGTTGGACAAGGAACGGTTGTATTAACGGTTGCAGGTTGGCAGGTTGGCAGGTTTTAAGGGGACGGAGACGAGTGGCGAGTGGCGAGTGACGAGTGAGGAGGGCTGAGGAGGGGGCGAGGGGCGGCGCGAGGCTAGCGAGGCGATTGGTGATTGGGAGGGACGTTTGGGCGGGGCCGGGCGTAGTGTTGGATGCGGGGGATCCCCGTCCGCGCGGCGGTCGTGCCGCAGCAGCTTGCGAGGAGGGCTGTAGGCCACGCCGAGGAGGCCGTATGCCACGCGCCCAACTATGCCGCCGCGCCGTTGCCGCCATCGCCATGCTCCTGATGCTGCTCGTGTCGCTCCTCCCGACTAGCAGGGTGGCACAGGCCGCCGCCCCCTGGGTCGCCACCGCCCCGCCACCGAAGAACACCGGCAGCCTGGGCAGCGCGCTCCTCCCGGACGGCCAGGTCTTCGTGCGGGGCAATCAGGTTGCCCAGCGGTATGATCCGCGTGTCGACCGTTGGACGCTGATCGCGCAGGACCTCAACCCGCAGGGTGGTCCCGCGCTGACCACCCTGCTGAACGGCGATGTGCTGGTGGTCGGGGGGATGTCCTGCGGACACTGTGGCAGCGGCAATGTGGAGCGTTACGCCGCGCTTGCCGGTACCCTCACCCGCGTCGCCGGTCTGCGGGGGGAGCGGGGCTACCACACGGCCACCACGCTCGCCGACGGGCGGGTACTCGTCGCCGGTGGGATGCAGGGGCTGCGCGGGCCGTACGCCACGACCGAACTGTACGACCCCGCCACGGACATCTGGATCGCCGGGCCGCCGATGACGACCGCCCGCGCCCAACACACCGCCACGCGACTGGCCGACGGGCGGGTCCTCGTCGTCGGCGGCGCGCTGTTGAGCGGCAGTCCCTGGGCGGTGGGCCGTGCCACGGCGGAGTTGTACGACCCGGCCACCAATCGCTGGACCGCCGCGACCGCACCCGCTTCATTATACAGCGGCTACACCGTCACCCTGCTCGCCGATGGGCGGGTGCTCGCCATCGGCGGCGCGGCGGCGGAAGGACCCGCGCTCGCCACAGCGGAGCGTTACGACCCCACGACGGATACCTGGACAACGGTCGCCCCTGTGCCGGGCGGGCGGATCGGCCATGCCGCGACGGCGCTGCCGGATGGATCGGTGTTACTCACGGGCGGCGGGGTCGGCGTTGGCCGGTCGGGCGTCTACCCCGCGCTGTCCACCACCTTCCGCTATGATCCCGTCGCGGATAGCTGGCGCGATGCGGATACGATGCTGGCCCCGCACAGGTATCACGACGCGATCCTGCTGCTCGATGGGTCGGTCCTCGTCATCGGTGCCGACACCGCCGAGCGGTACGCCGATAGCGCCGTGCCACGCTGCTTCGTCGAGACGAAACAGTGCATCCAGGGCCGGTTCCTGGCCCATTGGCAGGGGCATGGCGGCCTGGCCGTCAACGGCTATCCGCTCAGCGCCGAGTTCGTGGAGACGCTGGAGGATGGCAAGCCCTACACGGTGCAGTATTTCGAGCGGGTACGGCTGGAGTACCACCCCGAGAGCGCCGACCCGCGTTATCAGGTGCTGTTGGGGCAATTCGGACGGCGTATCCACCCGGCTGACGCGCCCGCCCCGCCCGCCCCCGGCACGCGCTACTTCGCCGAGACGGGGCACAATCTCGGCGGCAGTTTCCAACGCCACTGGGAGGCGAACGGCGGGCTGGCACAATTCGGTTACCCGCTCACCGAGGAGTTCACCGCGACGCTGGAGGACGGCAAGCCCTACACGGTGCAGTACTTCGAGCGGGCGCGCTTCGAGTATCACCCGGAGAACCGGGCCCCCTACGACGTGCTGCTGGGGCAATTCGGGCGGCAGATCCTGGGGGGCCGGTAGGCGGTGAAAGGGGAAGGACCTCTCCCCGCCGCCTGCGGGCGGCGACCCTCCCCGACGCGGGGAGGGTGGGGACGGGGGCGCGGCGATCGATTGCGGCGGTGGGGGGAAGGTGTTGAGGCGTGACACGCCGCTACCGCTATGCCACGCTTCGTGCGGCGAGGCACGTACGTATAGGGGTAATTGGCAAGAGGAGGGGGTCTGCCGTGGCGGTTTCCGCGCAGCTACCACTCCTCGATGATGCCGAGCAGTTCGCCGATCAGCACGCCGAGCGGGGGACGACGGAGGCCGGGTCGGCGGTCGAGACGCGCGTGGTGCGGCGTTACACGTCCGTGGAGATATGCGCTGGGGCGGGCGGCGCGGCCCTCGGAATCGAGCAGGCCGGTTTCGCTCATCTGGCGCTGGTGGAGATCGATGGGGCGGCGTGCGCGACGTTGCGCCTGAATCGGCCGGGGTGGCAGGTCATCGAAGAGGACGTACGCCGGTTCGACGGCTGGCCGTATCTCGGCATCGATCTGCTGTCAGGCGGGGTGCCCTGCCCGCCATTCTCGAAGGCGGGGCACTAGGAGGGGAGCGAAGACGAGCGCGATCTTTTCCCCGAGGCCCTGCGCCTGGTGGAGCGGTGCAGGCCACGCGCGGTGATGCTGGAGAACGTTCCCGGCCTGCTGGACGCCCGCTTCGCGGCGTATCGCGCGCAGATCATCGCGGCGCTGGCCGGACTCGGCTACATCGCCGATTGGCGCGTCTTGCAGGCGCCCGACTTCGGCGTGCCGCAGTTGCGCCCGCGTGTGCTGTGCGTCGGCCTGCAACGGCATATCGCCCCCTATTTCACCTGGCCCGCCGCAGGGATGCAGCGAACGGTCACGGTGGGGGAGGCGTTAGGCGAGTTGATGGCGAGCGGCGGCTGGGAAGGTGCCGCCTGGGCAGCGCAGGCGAATAGGGTGGCCCCGACCCTGGTTGGCGGCTCCAAGAAACATGGCGGTCCCGACCTGGGGCCGACGCGTGCGCGCGCCGCGTGGGCCAGCTGGGGGTGGACGGCCTGGGCGTGGCGAACGAACCGCCGCCGCCCGGCTTCACGGGCATGCCGAAACTGACCGTGCCGATGGCCGCGATCATCCAGGGTTTCCCCGCCGCCTGGCACTTCACGGGGAAGAAGACACCGGCGTATCGGCAGGTTGGCAACGCGTTCCCGCCACCCGTCGCGCGAGCGGTGGCGGTCGCGATTCGACAGGCATTGGCAGCGGCGGATAGGCAGGCGCGGCAAGCGTCGGTCGGGCAGCGGCGCGAGCAGCGCGAGGAGGCCCGCCTTGTCGCGGCTGCCGGGAGCTAAGGCGAAGTTACGCGACTACTTCATGGAAAACGTCGGGACAGTCGTCGATTCCGACACGCTCCGCGCCATCGCGGGCACGAGCGAATGGGCGCGGCGGGTGCGCGAGTTGCGCGACGAGGCGGGGCTGGACATCCTCAGCCACAACGATCGCGCCGAGTTGAAGCCGGGCGAATATATCCTGACTTCGCTCACCCCCCGACCGGCCTTCGCACGAGGCATCTCGAAGGAGACGCGGGCATTCGTACTCGATCGCAATGGCTTCACCTGCCAGTCCTGCGGCGCGGTCGCGGGCGAGCCGCATCCGACCGATCCGACCAAGAAGACGCGCCTGCATCTTGGACACATCATCGACAAGTCGGAAGGTGGCACGAAGGTGGCACGGATGAGCCGGAGAATCTGAAGGCGATCTGCTCGGTCTGCAATGAGGGGATGGCGAATCTCTCGCTGCCACGCCCCCCCGCCGAGCGTTTGCTGATCCAGCTTCGTCGGGCGACAGGCGGCGATCAGGTGAAGGTTCTGGCGTGGCTGGTCCGCAAGTTCCCGCAGCAAGCGGCGCGACTGATCGAGGAGCGCGACCGCTGAGGGGTGGGCGCGAACCGCTCCCCGGCCCCGCTCCGCTCGCACCCATGGACATTGTGCCCTTCACGGGTAGGGTAGATGCTCCCGCCACGCCGCAGGGAGGGTGGGGACGGGGCGAGTACCGCAAGGTGTTATCACCTTGCGTCGGCGTCAGTGGGCGATGGAGCCGTCGGCGCGGTGGGCGGGGGCGATGCGGTGCGGGCGGTGGGGGAACGCTGCTAACGCCGCTTCGTTCAGTTCGACGCCGAGGCCGGGCCGGTTCGGCACGGCGATGTAGCCGTTCTCGACGAGCAGGGGGGTGTCGACGATCGCGTTGAGGTCGGTGGAACCGCTCTCCATCAGGACGTAGTTGGGAATCGCCGCCGCGAATTGGACGTAGGCGGCGAGATTGACCGGGCCACCCATCAGGTGCGGGAAGACGCCGACGAACGACGCCTCCGCCAGCGCGGCGATCTTCTTGCACTGGGTGAAGCCGCCCGCCAGCGAGAGGTCGGGGCGGATCAGCGCCGCAGTGCCGGTGTCGAGCAATTCCTTGAATTGATGAAGGGTGTGGCAGCGCTCGCCCGCCGCGAGCGGGATGTTGACGTGGCGGGCGACGTAGCGCAGCGCCTCCAGGCTCTCGGGGGCGACAGGGTCCTCGTAGTAGGCGAGGCGGAAGGGCTCCAATTCGCGCGCGAGGCTGACCGCTTCGGCGGGGCCGAGGTTGCGGTGGAGTTCCACCCCCAGATCGATCGCGGGGCCGATCGCGTCGCGGATGGTGCCGACGATCGCGACGATGTCCCCGAGATAGCGCGTCGGGACCTGCCCTTCCCAGCCGGGGAAGAAGGGCATGGTGCGGAGGGCGGTGTAGCCCTGCGCCACCGCGTGCCGGGCGCTCTCGGCGCGGGCGGGGAGAGTGTCGCCGACAACGTTGGCGAAGACCCGCACTTTGTCGCGCACGTTGCCGCCGAGGAGTTGGGCGACGGAAAGGCCGGTGACTTTGCCCAGTAAATCCCAGCAGGCGATGTCGATGGCGCTGAGGGCGGCGCTGAGGGCCGAGCCGGCGAAGTGGGTGTCGCGCGTGACGGCCTGGAAGTGGTGCTCGATCAGGAGGGGGTCGCGCCCGACGTAATAGTCGGCGAGGTCGATCAGCGCCTCGCGGACGAGTCGGTGCTGCGACCAGAGCCCGGCCTCGCCGGTCCCGATGTGGCCTTCGTCGGTATGGACGCGCACGAGGAGGCAGCGATCCACAAGGTGCGGGGTGATACGCGTGATCTTCATAGAGGCAGGCTCCCTGGTTATGGTGGTGAAGGGGGGCACTGGCGTTGTTTGAGGGGGGTACGATAGCACAGTATGGGGTGGTGAGGATTCCGAGGCGGAGGGCCATTGGGGTGAGGGGACAGCCCGAGGCGGAGGGCCATTGGACTGAAGTCCCGGCTGAAGGCGCGGCCACGAAGTCCGCCTACGCGGACTGGAGGGCAAGGTAAGAGGCGGGGGGCGTGGCGGTGCCGATGCCGATGATGGTGGCGGGTATTGGAGGGGATGATGCGAGGCGGGTTGGTGATCGTAGCGCATCGGGGGGCGTCGGCGCTAGCCCCGGAGAATACGTTGGCGGCGTTCCAGGCGGCGCTCGACCTGGGTGTGGACGTGATCGGGACGGATGTACGCGCGGGGCGTGATGGCGCGCTGATGCTGTCCCACGACGCGAGTTTGGCGCGGCGTGCGGGACGACCGGAGGAGATCGCGGACCTCGATGGGGCGACGCTCGGGCGGGTGGTGGTGGGGACCGCTGCGACCGGGCGCGAGCACTACCTGCCGACGCTGGACGAGCTGTTCCGGCTGGTCGCTGGGCGGGCGGGGGTGCTGCTCGATCTGAAGGTGCCGCCCGGCCACGAGGCGGGGATGCTGGCGGCGATCCGGGCGGCGGGGGCTGAGGGGGCGACGATTGTCGGGGTGCGCTCCGTGGCGGCGCTGGCGGTGTGGCGGGCGCTGGCTCCGGGGGTGAGGACGTTGGCGCTCGGGCGCACGCCGGGCGAGGTGTGGGCGATGGCGGGCACGGGGGGCCGACATGGTGCGGCTGTGGTCGCCGTGGGTGGAGGACGCCGCGCTCGACCGGGCGCGCGAACTCGGCAGGCCGGTATGGGTGATGTGCGGCGCTCCGGTGACGGGCGGGGTGGGGGAGGCGACGGTGGAGGAGCTTCGCGAGTATCGGCGGCGGGGGGTGGCGGGGGTGATGCTCAATGATCCGCGCGTGGCGCTGGCGGCGAACGAGGGGGCGGAATGACGAGTGCTGAGTGACGGGTGATGAGGGAGGGGCGGTATGGCGGCTGGGGACCCTCACCCCCGCCGTCACTGCGGGCGGCATCCCGCCGCCCAACGGGTACCCGGCCATCCGAGGAGCGGGGGCGGAAGCGTTGCGGGGGCGGAGGCCATGTGTGGGTCGGTGGATTAGTAACGGTACAGGGTCATGGCCGCGCCGGTGCGGTTCATCATCATAATGCCCGCCGGGAGGGTGACGATGAGCAGGGCCAGCGTGTAGGCGACGCCCAACCAGATCGCGCCCCACCACCAGCCGATGAAGAGGAAGTACAGCGTGCGGGCCAGAAAGGATCGCTGCTGCGCGTTCCCCAACCGGACCAGGGTGACGTGCCCCGTTGTCGTCACCAGCATCTTCTGCGCGTATGGCCGCAGGGTGAGGACTGAGCCAAGTCGGTTGAAGATCATCAGGGCCACTGGCAGGCCAATGACTGTGAGCGCGAGCACGTACCCGACCGAGATCGCCACTCCCGTCAGCCACCAACCGATGCAGACATACCAGAGGGCGCGGACGGCGAGGGCCACGGCGTTCCCGTAGCGGTCGTGCTGGCCGACCAGACGGCCGGTCGCGTCGAGGGCATAGACCGTCTGGTCGGGCGTCGTCAGGGTCCAGCCCCCGTCGCCATTCTTCACCAGCCGATTGTCGACGCCCGGCGGCGGCGTCCAGGCCGCGCCGCCCGCGTCGGTGTAGCGGGCGGCGCGGCAGTCGGCATTGCGGACCACCGCCGAGGTCGGCGACTCCGGCAGGACGGCCACCCCGTAGGGGAAGGTCCAGCCGACACCGAAGCCGACGTCGTCCGGGACGCCCGAGTTGTAGCTGCGCACCAGGGCCAGGGACTGCCCCAGGCCCGGCACGCCGAAGTCCTGTTGCTGCTCGACAACGTCGTCTTCGGCAACGTTCACCGGGTCGGCGACGAACGCGGAGTAGCCGATGCACCCCGCGCCGTCGTGCCCCTGGTCGTAGGCGCTCGCCGCCGCAGGCGCGATGCGGACATCGGGCCCCATCGTGTCGCACTGGTAGTCCCCCTTGGGGTCTACCACGAAGTAGAGCGTCTCGTTCTGGGCGACCGCGACGGCGGAGAGCTGCCCGCCGTTGGCCCCGGTCGCGAAGCGCTGCGTGCCGCCGCCGGGATCGCCCGAGGCGATCGACGTGCCCCCACGGTCGATCGACCAGGCGACGCCGTTGCCGCAGGTGGGATCCTGCCGGGCGATCGCGCCGCCGATCGCGACGGTGCCGGCGATCGGGCTGCGCCAGGCGACCACGACGAGTCGCCCGTCGCCGGGGTGGGCCTGGAGCGCCCCGGCCGGCCAGGTGGCCCCGCCGACGTTCTGGTCCGCGCCGGTGACGTTCTTCCCGACCGAGGGACGCGGGCTCCCGCCGTACCAACTCTCGACATCGCTGATCCCGGAGTCGACCGTGCGATACGATCCCATGACGCTATAGGTCGCGGGATCGTGCGCGCTCGACGCGCCGCCGAGGAAGGACCAGACGGCGGGGTTGCCGCAGCCATCAGGGTTGGGGTTCTCGCGGCCGACCCCCGTCCGGAACTCGGCGGCGAGGGCCCACCCGGCACACGGCGCCGCCGCAGCAACGGGGCCGACCGCCCCGACACCATGTCCCGGCATGGGCGTTTGTACGCCGATACTCCCGAGCAGGACCAGCACGCCTGCCGCGCCAAGCCGGGTGCGGCAGGGAACGGCGGGCCAACGCGTCGGGGGCACGGCGGCACCTCGCCGCGCGCGCGCGGCGGACGCCGTATCGCCCCCGCAGGTGTGTCGGCGGCGGAGCGCTGGGCGAGTGAGCAGGCCTGGGAGCAGCGCCGTGCCGAGGAGGATGACGACGCCGACGAGCAGCGGTCGCAGCGGAGCGCCCGGGCCGATCGGGAGCAGCAGCGTGGTCAGCAGCAAGCCCAGGAGTCGGCCCTGTCCCCGCTCGTTGCGGCGGTGCCCGGTCGCAGGCAGGCGCTGCGGCGAGAGCTCCCGGCTCCCGCGCGGGTGAACAATCGGCGGCGACACACGCGGCACGATTATCTCCATAAGCAAAGCCAGGAGGTCGCACGGTGTCGTGGGTGGACATTAGTCGGAGGGCGCGAAGTCGGTTGAGTGGGTGCACCACGCGCACCGCGCCAGCGGCCTCTTTCCAGGCAGGACGCCCACTTGGTTGCAGGATGTCAACAATATTTCTATTTGTAGGGTACCATGCCGGGAGTACCATGGCAAGCGGGGAATCTCGGAATCGATTGGTCGATCTCCGGCATATTCGTCCACGATTCGCTGACATGCCGCTCAGGTTCCCTGCGATCTTTTCTCTACGATCTTAATGACGACTGTGCGCCTGCGATGCGCCAAGTGCGCGCGAACGTCGTCACTATGGTCGGTTCAGCTCGCCTGGTGCGGCTTGCCTCGCCGCCCCGATCGGGGCGGCGAGGCAGTCCTGTTGGCCCCCAGTCGGGGATGCCGCCAGGTGGAGTGGCGTCGAAAACAACGAATCCTGCTGCTCTGGGCGGCTGCGACTGATGGGTGGAACGCAATTTCAGCGCGCGTCCTGTCGCCGACGCGGTAGCAGAATGGTAGCAAAACGCCTCACCTACCGGCTTCCAGGGCCCTCTCCCTCTATACCCCTAACGCTGCGCCTGTGGCAGGATCATCCGCCCGAATTGGCCGAGCAGCAGTTCGTAGGGGGCCGCGTTCTCCGGGTGCGCCTCGAAGCGCGCCCGCTCGAAGTATTGCACCCGATAGCTCTTGCCATCTTCGAGTTGCTGCTGGAACGCCTCGCTGATCGGCAGGCCGAATTGGGCGAGGCCACCAGTGGCGGTCCAGTAGGCGTAGAAGTCGGTCGGGACGTTGTGCCCCGTCTGCGGGAACCACGTTTGCATCGGATTCGGGTCGGCGGGGGGATCGGCAGGGCGCACGCGCCGCCCGAAATGACCGAGCAGCACTTGATAGGCCTGGTCGGCGCTCTCGGGATGGTATTCGAGCCGCGTCCGCTCGAAATACTGCACCACATAGGGCCGACCGTCCTCCAGCACCTCGCCGAATTCGGCGCTGATCGGATAGCCCATCACCGCCAACCCGCCATGTCGGACCCAATAGTCCAGGAAACGCCCCCGCGTGCAGAAGCCGGTTTCCGCGATGAAGCAGCGTTCGCCCTGCCGCGACGTGACCGCGAATGTTGTCACGGCGGGCGGGACGGCGTTCCCCTTCCCGGCTACCGTGACCTTATAATTCGTCCCTTCGGCGTAGCCATTCGAGTCGAGCGTCCACCGGAACCGACCGTTCGCGTCGATCGTCGCCTCGACCGGTCGCCCGGCGACCGCGCCCCGCTCCACGAGCACCGTCACCACGCCGTTCGGTGGCCACCCGGCACCCAACACCTCGAATTTTGTCCCCGGCACGCCGGCCTGCGGTGCCACGCTGACGCCGGGATCGCCCGCCGCCCGGCCAGCCTGCGGCGGCCACAGCAACGCCAGGAAGATGATCAGTACCACGATCGTGCGCGAGATCGCTCGCCGCATAGCATCTCCTCGTATCCCGGCACGGTCGCACGGGAAGCCCCGCTACGTCGCCGAGACTTCGGGCGGGATTGCCACCGTACCGGTTGCTTCTGCTACCGCACTGTCGGACCCCGTCAGCGTCCCGTCGCGCACCTCGACGCGCGCAAGGTCGGGCAAGAGTCCGGTGGGATAGTTGGCGAGATCGGTGGCGGTGAGGAAGGTCTGGATCTGATCGCGCTCGACCGTCTCGGTGACGAAGCGGCGATGTGCCGGGTCGAGTTCCGAGGCCGCGTCGTCGAGGAGGAGGATCGGCGTCTCGCCGCTCTCGTCGCGGATCAGGTCGATCTCGGCCAGCTTCAGCGCCAGCACCGCCAACCGCTGCTGCCCGCGCGAGCCGTACGTGCCGAGATCGACCCCGCCCAGGGTGAAGCCGAGATCGTCGCGATGGGGCCCGACCAGCGACATGCCCCGCCGATATTCCTGGCGACGCTGGGCAGCGAGCTGTCCCTGGAAGTCGCGCGCGACGATCCGCTCGCGCCCCGACAGATCATAGTCGCCGCCACGCTCGCGCAGGGCGTGCGACTCGATCCCCGCCTGATAGACGATGTCGAACTCCTTGTCGCCTTCCGTCAGGCGGGCGAAACGCGCGCGGGCCAAGCGCGCCAGGTTGCGGACAATGCCGTCGCGCCGCGCGGCGACATAGGCCCCGAGACGAACGAGCTCCTCGTTCCAATAGCTCAATTCCTGCTCGACCTCACGCGCGTCGGGGCTGCGCCCCTCTTGCACGAAGCCTTTCAGGAGGCTGTTGCGCTGCTCGACGATCCGATTATAGAGGTTAAGCTGACGGATGTAGTGGTTATCGACCTGCGCGATCGTGATGTCGAGGTAGCGACGGCGCAGCGAGGGCGACCCGAGAATCAGTTCGAGGTCTTGCGGCGAGAAGAGGACGACCTTGATCGTGCCCACCGCGTCGCGCGCATGGCGCGGCACGCCGTTGACCTTGATCCGCTTGCGCGTCAGCCGCGCGCCGCCGACCTCGTAGCCACCCGACGAGGCGGCGACATGCGGGTCGGTCGCGAGGGTGATCTCCACCTCGGCCTTGCCATCGTTGCGCTCGGTCGTCCCGATGATCCGCGAGTAGGGCGGCACGCCGTACTCCTCGCCGCTCCCCCAGCGGATCAACTCGCGCTCGACGCCCGCCTTGGGCGAGCGCGTCGTCGCCAGGAAGTACAGCGCCTCCAGGAAGCTGGTCTTGCCGCTGGCATTCGCGCCGAAGAGCAACAGGCCGCGCGGCGGCACCGCGAGATCGAGTTGCGCGTAGTTCCTGAACTGTTCCAACTGGAGCCGGGTGAGCTGCATCCCGCGTTCGTACGCCTTTCTCACGGCATGTGACCGTCAGTCAAGTGTAGCCTGCGACCGGGGTGGGCGACAACCGATTATGGCGCGGGTAGATGATGCGCCTCGATATGTCGGAGAGGGGGAGGGGCGGATGCTTCGCGGCGGCTCAGAATGACAGATCCAGGGCAAATGGCCGACCACGTACGGAATTGTCATTCTGAGCCGCCGCGAAGCATCCGCCCCTCCCCCTCTCCCGCCGCTTTCACCACGCAAGACGTTGAGCCATACCCTTAATGATTGCCTGGCAGACAACTCGTGGCGAAGATCGGCTTGCCAGGGGAACGGCGGGCCCGTGTTGTCTCGTATTGTCTATTGAGGTCGGGACGGTAACGCTTCCACGGTTCTTCTTTGCGCCATGCGCTGAGTAGCGAGGTGACGCCATGCGTGCGGCGGTCAGGTGCAAGGTTCGGCTGCCCGCTCAGTCCGCCGCCACGCTCGGCTGCGCGCGCACGTCGCGGAACTGGCGGCGGTAGAGGGTCGCGTAGAGGCCGTCGAGGGCGAGGAGATCGGCGTGGCTGCCGCGCTCGACGATCTGGCCGTCCTCGATCACCAGGATCAGGTCGGCGTGGCGGATCGTGCTGAGGCGGTGGGCGATCACCACGTTGGTCCGCCCGGCCAGGATCGTCGCGAGGGCGCGCTGAATCGTCGCCTCGGTGCGCGTGTCGATATTCGCGGTCGCCTCATCGAGGATGAGGATGCGCGGGTTGGTCAGCAGCGCGCGGGCGAACGAGAGGAGTTGGCGCTGCCCCTGGCTCAGATTGCCGCCGCCCTCACCGAGCGGCGTGTCGTAGCCGTCCGGCAGCGCGGCGATAAAGTCGTGCGCATCGACCGCGCGCGCCGCAGCCTCGATCTCGGGGCGGGTCGCCCCCGACCGACCATAGCCGATGTTCTCCGCGATCGTGCCGCTGAACAGGAAGGGTTCTTGCAGGACGACCGCGATCTGCGAGCGCAGGCTAGCGCGCGTCACTTCGCGCACATCGTGGCCATCGACGCGCACCGTCCCGGCGGTCACGTCGTAGAAGCGTGGGATAAGCGAGGCGATCGTCGTCTTCCCCGCGCCCGTGCGCCCCACCAGCGCCAGCGTCTGCCCCGGCGCGATGGCGAAATCCACGTCGCGCAGGACCGGGCGCGCGGCGTCGTAGCCGAAGGTCACCCCCTCGAAGACGATCTCCCCGGCGATCTGGCCGAGGGCGACGGCCCCCGGCGTGTCGGCGGGTTCGGGCGACTCGTCGAGGATCGCGTAGATCCGCTCCGAGCCGGCGAGGCTCGATTGCGCCTGGGTGTAGACCTGGGAGATCAGTTGGATCGGGCGGAAGAATTGCTGCACGTAGATCAGGAAGGCCGCCAGCGTCCCGACGGTCATCCGGCTCTGGAAGACGAGATAGCCGCCGAAGCCGATCACCAGCGCGGTCGCGAGGGTACTGAGCACATCGATCGTCGGGGCGAAGGCGCTGGTAATGCCCGTCGCCTCCACGTTGGCGCTGCGGTTCGCCTCGTTGCGCTGCCGGAAACGGGCGATGTTGACCTCCGTGCGGTTGAACGCCTGCGCCTGCCGCACCCCGACGATCTCTTCCTGCAACTCGGCGGTCACGTCCCCCACCGTCTCCCGTGTGCGGCGGAAGGCGAGACGGGCGCGGCGGGCGAAGAGATTGGTCGCCAGCAGCATGACCGGGATGATCGTGAAGGAGACCAGCGCCAACGGCCAATCGAGCGCGAGCATCACCACCACGATGCCCACTAGGCCGAACATCTGCCCGAGCAGTTGGGTGAGCCCCTGCGAGAAGAACTGGTTCAGCGTGTCCACGTCGTTGACCACGCGGCTGATCAGGTCGCCGACCGGACGCCGATCGAAGTAGGTCAGCGGCAGGCGCAGGAGCCGATCGAAGATCCGCTCGCGCAGCCCGGCAAGGACCCGCTGGCCGATCTCCCCCACCTGGCGCGTCTGCCCGCGCGACGCCAGCGCCCCAACGATATAGGAGCAGGCCAGCGCCAGCATCCACAGCGCCAGCGCCCGGCGATCCCCCGGCCCGATGGCCCGGTCGATCGCCCGCCCGATCAGCAGCGGCGATGTCGCCTGGGCCAGCGCGCTGACGACGATCAAGGTCAGCGCGGCGAGGATACGCGCGCGATGCGGGCGCAATTCGCCGATCAGCCGCCGCGCGGTCGTGCCACGGTCGCCCGCACGCTCTGCGGACGTGTTCGCCATCGATTCGAGCGCCTGACGCATCATGGCCGTTCCATCCCCTCCCGGCGCACCACAGGCCCGCGCTCACACCAGCACTCGGCACCGCCACCGACACCGCGCCAGTCGCCAGCGTCACGCCGATGCACCTACCCGGCTCCACCCATCCGGACCCAGAGAGAGATGATACGCCATTTCCCGCGAAGTCGTGTGCCATCGCAGACAACACCCAGGCCACAAGCGCTCGCGACCGCGCCTCACATGGCCCAACCTATCCCTCCACCTGGCCTCCCCAGTCCGCGCAGCGGGGATTCCAATCCTGGTACCCCCGCGCCAGAGTTCCGTGCCTCCCCCCTCCGCGCCTACGTCACCGTGATCTGCGACCCGTTCGGCCCTTTCTCCACCAAAATCTGTGTCGGGAAGAGTTCGCGCAACTCATTGACGTGGGTGATGATCAGGATCGTCGCGAACTCCCCCTCGATCGCGCGGATCGCTTCCACGATGCTGTCGCGCCCGCGCGCATCCTGGGTGCCGAAGCCCTCGTCGATCACCAGCATTTGCAGCCGCGCGCCCGCACGCCGCGCCAGGAGCTTGGCGAGCGCGACCCGAATGGCGAAGTTGATCCGAAACGCCTCGCCGCCCGAGTACATCGCGTAATCGCGCGACCCGGCCTCGTCGCCGATCACGATTTCCAGCGCCTCGACCGTGTCCCCTTTCCGCGTCTCGCGCTGGGTGCGGAACTCCACGCGCATACTATTGCCCGGCATATTCGCCAGGATCGCGTTCGCCTCGTCCTGCAACTCCGGCACCGCCGCCTCGATGATCATCGCCTGGATACCGGCCTTGCCGAAGGCGCGCGCGAGATCGCGATAGGCCCCCTCCGCCTCGACGATCCCGTGCCGCTCCTCGCGTAGCCGACGGCCCTCATCTTCCAGATCGGCCAGGCGGCGCAACGACTCCTCCAGGCGACCCTGTCGCCGCGTCAGCTCGTCCTGCTGCCGCCGCGCCGCATCGAGCGCGAACGCCAGCTCCTCGCTGCGATGGATGAGGGTCGGCAACTCGGCGAGGCCGTCGCGCAGGGCGATCGCCTGCGCCGCCTCTGCGTCGCGCGCCTGGTCGCGCAAGATGAGCGTGGCCCGATCCTCGGCCAAGCGCTCACGCTCCGGCCCGATCGCCACCTCCGCCCGCTCCAACGCGACCAGCCGCGCCTCGAACGGCGTCAGCAGCGCGACCCGCCCCTGCACCTGCCGGTGCGCCTCGCGGTCGTAGGCGACGGCGGCGATTTGGGCGGTCAGTTCGCCGTGTTCGCGTTGCGCCTCGTGGGCGAAGTCCCGCCGGACCAGCAGGTCGGCCAGCCGATCGCGTTCGCGCGTCACCGCCAGCAGCGTCACGCCGGCGGTCTGGGCGGTCGTCACCTGCCGCCGCAGATCGCCCTCCTCGCGAGCGAGCAGGCGACCCGTGCGGATGGTTGTGTCGGCCTCGTCGCGCTGCGCGGTGCAGGCGGCGATCTCCACCTCCAACTGCCCGATACGCGTCCGATCGGCGATATACGCGGCCTTCAACGCCAGCCCCTCGGCCTGATACTCGTCGTGGATATGCCGATGCTCGTGTTCGCCAACCGGTCGTCGGCAGAGCGAACAGGTCGCGCCCGCCGCATCCATCTGCGTCTGGAGCGCCTTGACCCGGTCCATGTCCTTCTTGAGTTGCGCGACGGTGGCCCGCCCGCCTCCCAACTCCTCGGTCGCCGAGGTGATGCTTTGTTCGAGGAGCGGGCGGCGTTCCTCCGCCGTCCGCACCGTCGCCAGTTTGGCGGCGATGGCCTTGTACCGCACCTCCAGACGGGGCAGTTCCTCTTGTTGTCGCAGCAACTCGCCGATCTGGTGATCGAGCGCGTGCTGTTCCTGGAGAAGGAGCGCGCGGGCGGCATCGACCCGCTTCTCCGCCGCGCGTTGCCGCCCCTGCACGTCGTTGAGGGTCGCGAGGGCGACGTTCGCCGCCCGGTCCTGTTCGCGCGTTGTCCGCAGTTCGGCGGCCCCGGCCCGGATGGCGTCGGCCTCGGTCAGGGCGCGCTCCAACTCCGCGATCCGCGCCTGGGCCGCCCCGATCCGCCCGCGCAGGCGGTCGGCCTCGCGGCCATGCTCGTCGCGTCGCGCCTCCGCCTCGCGCGCCGCCGTCGCCCGTTGCTCCAACCCCTGCCGCCGCGCCCTGAGCGCGCCCAACTCATCGTCGAGGCGCACGACCTCGGCCAGCAGGGCGATCAACGCGGTGGAGACGGTCCCCAGTTCCGCCTCGACGCCGGGGCGGGCGCGAAGTTCGAGGTCGATCCGCTCCAATTCGCCGTCGGTCGCCTTGCGTCGCGTCTCGTATTCCCGGCGCTGGAGGCGCGCGCGCTCCTCCAGCGCGTCGTAGCGCGCCAGCCCGAGGATGTCGCCGAGGACCTGCTTGCGCTCGGTCGCCCCTTTGGTCGTGAACTCGTCGGCGCGTCCTTGCAGGATGAACGCCGAGTTGATGAAGGTGTCGTACTCCATCCCCAGCGCTGCGGTCAGTAGCCGTTGCGTCTGCGAGAGGGTGTCGCCGGTGATCGCGCGCCAGGGATCGCCCTCGTCGGCCGTCGCCTCGCGCAGTTGCACTTCCAGCAGGGCCACATCGGGGCTATTCCCCCGCCGCCGCCGCCGCCGCAACACGCGGTACTCCTCGCCGCCGAGGAGGAACTGGAAATCGACGCCCATCTCGGTCGTCCCCAGGCTCATCAAGTCGCGCTCGGCCCCGCCGCGCGCCTTGCCCCAGAGGACCCAGGTGATCGCGTCGAGCAGACTCGACTTCCCCGCGCCGTTGTCGCCCGCGATGCACGCGACGCGCACCAGCCGCAAGTCGAGCGCGACCTCGCCCTTGTAGGGCATGAAGTTCCGTAGGATGAGTTTGGTAGGGATCATGGCGCTCCGTTAGAGTGAGTCGTGAGTCGTGAGTCGTGAGTAGAGGTCCGCTTTACGGCGCAGTGGCCGATCGTCACCGCGCAGCCACTCACGACTCACGCCTCACGACCCACGACTCACGCCTCTATCTTACCGCACGTACAGTCGGCATTTCACCGATCGCGGCGAAAGTCGGAATCCTTTGCCCAGCTCGTGCGTTATCGTAATTGGTGGACCTTGCCTTGGCGCGTGGCGTCGTGTATGCTAGACTATTTGGCTCGTTCGAGTCGATGTGCTGCGTCCGTTGTGGCCTTTGCAACGTATATTGAAGTAAGGATGGAATCGTTCTTGCGGGTGGGGGCAATGGTGCCCCGCGCACCGGGAACGTAACAACGGTGTCCGCGCGTCGATGCTGACCATGCGGAACACCGTGACGGAGGTACAGTACGATGGTGGACGAGCGCTTGCGAGACGTGCGCCAGATCATCCCGGACGAGATGGAGGAGATGGCCGAGGGCGGCTATCGTCGCCGCCGCGCCGCTGCGGATGTGCTGCCGCTCCCCGAGGATGAGGGCCCGAGCTTTAATCAGGTGCTCGAGGCGGAGGAAGAGGTCGAGGAAGCTCGCGGCCTCGCCCAGGACTTGGAATCGCTGCAGAAGATCGATCCGAGCTTTGTCACCGATCCGGTGAAGCTCTACTTGCGCGAGATCGCGCACGCGCCACTGCTGAATCACCAGCAGGAGATCGACTTGGCGAAGCGGGTCGAGGGCGGCGAGGTCGACGCGGTACAGACCTTCGTCCGCTCGAACCTGCGCCTGGTGGTCAGTATCGCCAAGAAGTACGTCGGGCGTGGGCTTTCCCTCCTCGATCTGATTCAGGAAGGGAACCTCGGCCTGATCCGCGCGGTGCAAAAGTACGATTGGCGGACTGGTTTCCGCTTCTCGACCTACGCGACGTGGTGGATTCGCCAGGCGATCACCCGCGCCATTGCCGACCAGAGCCGCACGATTCGCCTCCCCGTGCATATGGGCGATGCGGTGTCGCGCTTCCGGGGCACGGTGCAGGAGTTGAACCAGACCCTCGGGCGACGCCCGAAGGTCGAGGAGATCGCCAACCACATGGGCGTGCCGACCGAGAAGGTCGAGCAGATCATGAGCGCGGCCCAGCGCACCCTCTCGCTGGAGACGCCGGTTGGCGAAGAGGACGAGGCCCGGCTCGGCGATCTGATCGCCGACGAAGGGGCGACCAGCCCCGAGCAGGCCGCCTCCGAAGGGTTGCTGCGCGAGGATGTGGCGGCGGTCCTGAAGCTGCTGACCGAGCGCGAGCGTCTGGTGTTGCGCCTGCGCTTCGGGCTGGATGACGGCCACCAGCATACCCTGGCCGAGGTTGGCGAGGCGCTGGGCATCAGCCGCGAGCGGGTCCGCCAGATCGAGGGCCAGGCGCTGCACAAGCTGCGCGGTACAGACATCCGCAGCCGTCTGCTGGCCTATCACTCCGAGGGGTAACGGGCGGGCACGGTATAACGGGATAGACGGGATAGGATGAGGCGTGGCCGGGGAGGTATCTCCCTGGCCACGCTTTTTGTGCGTTTGGGTGGGGGCGGCGAAGGGGGTGGGCGGCGGCGGGGGCGGGGAGCAGGAGATTTTTGGCCCGGCGGCGGCGGCGGCGGGGCACCCTCACCCCGGCATCGCTGCGGCTCGCCACCCCTCTCCCCATCCGAGGAGAGGGGAAGAAGACGTGTCTGCGCCATCTGGAGGGTCGTCGCTGGCGCGCGGCTGCCGGTGTGGGGCGATTGGGCGACTGTGGGTGGACGGTTAGCGCGGTGTCGTGCGGGCTACCCTGCGGCTTGGACCACGAGTTGCACCCCACCCAGGCGCACGCGGTCGCCCGGTTGGAGGGCGTGGCGGCTGACGCGCGCGTCGTTGACGTAGGTGCCGTTGGTGCTGCCCGCGTCGATCAGGACCGGCGGGCCACCGTTACGCTCGATTCGCGCGTGCAGCCCCGATACCTCCGGATCGGCGAGGAGGAACGCGGCGCGGTCGGGGGCGCGACCGAGCGTCAGGCCGTTGGCGAGGAGTATGGCGCTCCCGGCGGCGGGGCCGGTGGTCACGACGAGGCGGTAGGGGCGGGCGTCGGGGGGGGCGATGGCGAGGGCTGGGTCGGTGCGCGGGGCGTAGGGGGTCGGCGGCGATGCGGGAGGGAAGGCGGGCAGCGCGGGAGGCGGGACGGGCGGCGCGATGAAGCCGGGGGGGGCGGCGACTGCGAATGGGGGCATGGGGCCATTGGCGAGGATGAGGCGTAGCGCGGCGATGCGCGCCCGCAACGCCGCTTGGCCGTGGAGTTGCGGCACACCGGGCGGATCGCCGAGGGCGCTATGGCGCTTCTGGAGGGCGAGGCTGAACTCCAATTGGAAGAGTTTGCCGAGGAGGCGGCGCGCGGCCTTTCCGCCCGTCGCCTGCATGTCGTGGAGCATGGCCCGCCGCTGACCCGGATACGGCAACGCCTGATACTCCGGCGCGGTCACGGCACCGTTCGCGATCTCGTCGCGCAACTCGGCCCGCACCACCTCCGCCTCGCGGTGCCAGCCGCGCACAACCAGGAATCCGAGCAGGGCCATCGCGGTCCAGGTCAACCCGTAGAGCGGGACGATGGTCAACAGCAGGCCGAGCAGGTTGTCCGGCACGATCCGCTCCAGGATCGTCGCCGAGAGGTTGAAGGTGTTGTGCAAGCTGGCGGCGACGACGTAGCCGCCCAGCGGGATGAGCCAGCGCCGGGGGCCGGGCGGTCCCATGCGAGCGAGGCCGAACGCCAGGCCGGTGATGGCGGTGAAGACCGAGTGATTCATCCAGCCGAGCACGAGCCGCAAGAAGATCGTCACCACCAGGCCCAGGGCGCCGCTGTCGAGCCCCTGGAAGAAGTAGCTGATGTCCTCGGTCATCGCGAAGCCGAGGCCGACCAGCGCGCCTAGCACCACGCCGTCCACCGGATCGTGGAACTCGTCGCGGAAGCGGAAAAAGAAGAAGAGGAGGATCAGCCCCTTGATCCCTTCCTCCACGATCCCGGCGATCGTGCCGTAACCGATCACGTTGAGCACCGCGCTCATCGAGAGTTCGATCGGCAGGAAGAGGGCCGTGTTGATCACGAGCGCGGGCGGGATGGCGATCACCGCCCCGGCCAGGAATGCGCCGAGCAGGACGTAGCGATGGCTGCGCTGGAAGCGTTGCAGGCGCGGGAGCACGAAGGCGATCCCGATATTGGGGAGCAGCGCCGCCCCGATGATCAGCGGCGAGGCCAGGATGCCGACGACGCCACCGGAGAGGACGTCGGCGAGCACGCTCAGCACGGTGCAACCGAGACAGATCGTCCAGAACGCCGACGTCAGCACCAACAGGACGTTGCGGTTATGCGGACGCGCGGTCGGCGCGAAAATGAACTCGGTCGTATTCCTGTCGGGCATTGCCGTTTCCCCGCCCGCCGGTCCGTTCACATGCACCAGGGCGCGGCTGCGTCGCGTTGGAGACACCGACGGCGTCACCGTCGGGGGTGCGCGGTGCCGCAGCCCGCGTAAGCTCCCCCGTGGCACGGTGGCGACCGCAGCCCGCGTGCGCGGGCACAGGCAAGGGGGGCCGGATACCTGTCACCCGGCCCCCATCTGGTTTCACGAACCGCTGTTTAGTCGGCCGCCGCCGCCATCGTCGCGCCGCGCGCGTCCTGGATGGCCTGCCAGATCCGCTCGGGCTTCATCGGCATGTCGATGTGTCGGATGCCGAACGGGCTCAGGGCGTCCACCACCGCGTTCACGATGGCCGGCGTCGAGCCGATCGTCGCCAGTTCGCCGATGCCCTTCGCCCCCAGCGGGTTTAGCGGCGACGGCGTCTCGGTCCGATCGTTGTCGTACATCGGCAGGAACTCGGCCTTGGGAACGGCATAGTCCATCAGCGTGCCGGTCACCAATTGGCCCTGGTCGTCGTAGACGATCTCCTCGAAGAGCGCCTGCGCGATGCCCTGCGTCAGGCCACCATGCACTTGCCCATCGACCAGCAGCGGGCTGATCTGCCGCCCGCAGTCGTCGACCGCGACGTACTGGCGGATGTGGACCGACCCCGTCTCCGGGTCCACTTCCACCACCGCGATGTCCGCGCCGAACGGGAAGGTCGTCCCCGGCGGGGCGAAGAAGTCGGTCACATCCAGGCCGGTGCCGATCTCCGGCGGCAGGCTGCCGCTGTAGGCGACCTGGGCGATCTCCTTCAACGACAGCGCCTTCTCCGGCGCACCCTTGACCCCGAACTTGCCGTTCTCGAAGACGATGTCCGCCTCGGCGGCTTCCAGCTTGTGCGCGGCGATCTTGCTCACCTTCTCGCGCACCTTCACCAGCCCGCCCATCAGCGCGGAGCCGCCGACGACGAGGCCGCGCGAACCCATCGTGCCGATGCCCGGTGGGGTGCGGGCGGTGTCGCCGTGGACGACGACCACGTCGTCCATCGAGACGCCGAGTTGGTCGGCGACGATCTGCGCGAAGGTCGTCTCCTGGCCCTGCCCGTGCGGCGAGATGCCGGTGGTGACGGTCACCTTGCCGGTCGGCTCGACCCGCACCGAGGCGCTGTCGAACGGCCCGAAGCCGCAGATCTCGGTGAACGTGACGACCCCGATGCCGAGGTAGCGGCCCTCGCGCCGCAGCCGCTCCTGCTCGGCCCGCAGCCCGGTGTAGTCGGCCGCCAGCAGCGCCTTCGTCAGCGGCTTGTCGTAGTCGCCGCTGTCGTAGGTCGGCCCGGCCGCCGTCACGTACGGGAAGGCGTCGGACGGGATGAAGTTCTTGCGCCGCAACTCCACCGGGTCCATCCCCAACTCTGCGGCGAGGACGTCGGTAATCCGCTCCACGTAGTAGGCCGCCTCCGGGCGCCCTGCGCCGCGGTACGCCCCGGTCGCCATCGTATTGGTGTAGACGGCCTTAACTTCCAGGTCCACCGACTTCACGTCGTAGACGCCGTTCATCAGCAACGCGGTGAGGGTCGGGATCGCCGCGCCGCGCGGATAGGCCCCCAGATCGGCGAGGAGGCGCAGCTTGATCGCGGTGATCGTGCCGTCCCGCTTCGCCGCCATCGACACCTCGGCGATGTGGGCGCGCCCGTGATGGGTCGTCGCCATGTGCTCGCCGCGCGACTCGATCCACTTGATCGGCTGCTTCAGCCGCCGCGCGATGGCCGCGCAGATGATGTCTTCCTGGTAGCAGGAGATCTTCACGCCGAAGCCGCCGCCGACTTCCGGCGCGATCACGCGCACATCGATCTCCGACAGGCCCAGCGCCCCGGCGATCTCCTGGCGGACGGTGTGCGGATTCTGCGTCGAGGTGACGACCACCAGGCCGCCGCTCAACGGGTCGGGGTAGGCCATCGCGCCGCGCGTCTCCAGGGAGATCCCGGCGACCCGCTGGTTGTTCATCCGCTGCGTGACCTGGACCTCGGCGTTGGCGAAGGCCTCGTCCGGCTCGCCCTTCTTGGTGGTCGCGACGTAGGCCACGTTGTTCGGCACGTTGTCATAGATTTGCGCTGCACCGTCCTTGATCGCCTCTTCGAGGTCGGCGGCGACCGGCAGCGGCTCGTAATCCACCTCGATCAGGCTCAGGGCGTCGTCCGCGATGTAGCGCGACTTCGCGACGACGACCGCGATCGCCTGCCCGACGTGCCGCACCTTGTCGGTCGGCAGCACCGCCGTGTCGATCGAGGCCGATCCGGCGACGCCCCCGCCCTCGCCGCCACCGAATGGCATCGGGTTCATCTCGGGGAAGTCGTGGCCGGTGTAGACGGCGATGACGCCGGGATGCGCCGCCGCCTTGGTCGTGTCGATGCCGTTGATCTTGGCGTGACCATAGACGCTGCGCAGGACCGCCACATGGCCGATGTCGGACGGTCGGAAGTCGTCCACGTAGTTCGAACTGCCGGTGATCAAACGCGGGTCTTCCTTGCGCTTGACGCGGGCACCCATCTGTCGCATGTAGACCATGGTGCGTGCGCTCCTTCCTACAGAACAGTATGCCGAACACGCGCGTCGCAACGCGCCGCTATCCCCCTGGCTAGATGTATCGTATGCCATCCGCAGTCGGGACGCAAGCGGGGCGGCTACGGCTCGATGCGCGTGATGCCGGGGATCGTGTCGAAGTCGCGATCGAAGCTGAAGAGGTCGGTGATCCCGGCCTGCTCCATGCGGCTGATGATCAGGCAGTCGGTGAAATCGAGCTTCGTCACGGCGTAGCGATCGAGGGCGCGGCGGTAGACGCCCTTGCCGGGCAGCCGCAGCCCCGGCAGGGCGAGGATCGTGCCGAGGCGCTCGGCGATGATCGGGCGCGGTACGGCATACAGGGTCTTGGAGGAGAGGACGTAGACGACTTCGGCCACGACCGCTTCGGTGGTCGTCACCCGCTGGTTGCCTCGTTCGACCTCCTGGAGGAGATGGTAGGCGCACGCGGCCTTATCGGGATCGTCCCGGGTCAGATAGCGGATGAGAATATTGGTGTCGAGGAAGGCCAGACCGGCCATAGGCTAGGCGTTTCCTTCCCGCGCCTGTCGCAGGTAAGCCGCGCCGCGCTCGTCGGCCGCGATCTCCGCGATCTCCGCCTCGGTCCGGGGGTGAGCCAGCGCCGGGAGCGACTGGAACCCCGCTTCGAGGCGCGAGGAGGCCGGGACGAGCGTGACGCCCTGATCTGCAAGTTGGAACACTACCTTATCGCCCTGCTTGAGGCCAAGTCGGTGGCGCACCTCGATTGGCACGGTTAACTGGCCCTTGCTGGTGATGGTGGAAACGATCTCTTTCATTTGGTCCTCGCTGGTACGATATTGGCACGCATAGTAAGGATAGCAGATTGCGTTCCTTACGTATTGTCGAGCGACCGGCGGTACGGTGGCAAACAGCGGGCCAACTGCCTCGGCGGCTCGGGCGGTTCCGATTAGCCGACCGGGTTCCGTCAGAGTGAAAGGTCTGGCGACGACGCAGCAGCGCGGGAAGGGCACGCGTCGGGCGGGCCTGCGGGTGCCGCGCACGATCACCCCGCCCCCGCCAGCCGATCCAGCGCCGTCTGCAAGTATCCCGCGCTGAGGTCGATCCCGATCCCGCGCCGCCCACGCCGCACCGCCGCGACCACCGCCGTCCCGGTGCCGACGAACGGATCGAGGACGAGGCCGCCGGGCGGGCAGGTCGCGAGGATCGGCAGGTCGCACAGTTCCTCGGGGAAGGGGGCGCTGTGGGTGTCGCGCCGCCAGCGATCTTCCGGCACGATCCCCCAGACATCGCCCGGCTTGCTCCCCCGTTTGTCGTAGGGCAGGATGTAGAAGCCGTCGCGCGCCAGCTCGGTCGCCCGCCCGGAGATAGAGGTCGAGTCGGAGTGTGTGACCCGCTGCTGCCCCCGGATGACCATCCGGAAGTCGAATAGCTCCCCGGCTGCCACGCGCGCGAGGGTCGCGTCGAGTCGCGCCAGGGCCGCCGCGCGCTCGGCGGCGGTGAGGGCGGTGCTGCGCTGGATCTGGCGACGATAGCGCACGCCCGAGACGCCGGTCGCCGTCACGATCCCGCCCGCGACGGTCGTAGTGGGGCGGGGGGGATTGCGGATCGCGGCGTCGTCGTAATACGGGCGGGCGGAGCGCACGAAGTGGAAAAGCTGCTCGTGGACGTTGCGGAGCTTGTCGCGCGCCTGGTCCGGCCCGCCCTTCAGCTTGTGCCAGATCACCTCGTTCCGCAAGATCCAGCCCTGCTCGTCTTGCAACGCGAGCGCCACGCGCCAGGGGATGCCGCAGAGCCCCTTGTGCGCGTAGACATCGCCCAGGTTGAGCCAGAGCGAGCCGGTCGGCTTCAGGACACGCCGCACCTCCGCGAAGATCGGCAGCAGCGCCGCGACATACTCCCGCACGCTCGCCTCGCTGCCAAGCGCCGCCGGGTCGTCGTAGCGTCGCTGCCGCCAGTAGGGAGGGCTGGTAATCGCCATATCGACGCTCGCCTCGGGCAGGGTCCGCAGACAGGCCAGCGCGTCCCCCGCGACAAGTCGGTAGGGCGCGTCGCCGGTCAGGAACGCTGCCCACTCGGGCGGGGTGGCGGCGGTCAACACAGCGTGAGACTCCCCCGTACGCGAGGCCGACGACGCAGCCCTTGCCACAGCACGATGGCGGGGACGAGCAGCGCGCTCGTCCCCGCCATCGTTCGGCTCGCCAACAGGGCGCGCGTCACTCCGCGAACGCCCCCTCGGCCTTCATGCGGGCCAGAACCCGGTCGAAGCCTTCGACCGTGCGCTCGATGTCCTCAGCCGTGTGGGTGACGCTGAGGACCGCGCCCGCGCCGTGCCAGAGGTCCATCCCCTCCAGCAGCATCCCGGCGCGCAGCGTCATCAGCAAACCCTCGGGGCCGCGCCGCTTCAGCACGGCGGTGTCCACCCCGACCGGGTGCCGCAATTCGGGCGTCAACGCGCCGGGATAGCGGGTGCCGACAACGGTATTGACGATCGAACTCTCGCCGTAGGAGAACCCGGGGGCGTCGTGGCGCAGGAACGCCTCATTGAAACCGCGCTTCAGGTCGGTGGCCCGCCGCTCGGCCCCACGCTGCACCGCCGGGTCGGAGACGAGCCGCAACGCCGTCACCCCCGCCGTGGCCGAGAGGGGATTGGCGTTGTAGGTGCCGGGGTGCATCACCTTGCGGGTGCGATTCCAGACGGCGTCGTCCTTGAACTCCAGCAGTTCGAGGATCGGCGCGCGCCCCGCGACCGCGCCGCCCGGCAGCCCGCCCGCCAGGATCTTCGCCATCGTGGTCAGGTCGGGCGTGATCCCCACCTGCGCCTGGACGCCGCCGGGCGACCAGCGGAAGCCGGTCACCACCTCGTCGAAGATCAGCAGCACATCGTGGCGCGTCGTGATCTCGCGCAGCCGCGTCAGAAAGCCGTCCGGCAGCGGGACGGTGGCGTAGGAGGCCCCGCTCGGCTCCAGGATGACCGCAGCGATACCGTGATCGGGCGCGGACAACGCGCGCTCGACGAAATCGAGGTCGTTGATCGGGGCGATCGTCAGGGTGTCGAGGACGGCGGCGGGGACGCCCGACGGCGGCTGATCGAAGGGGAGCGCGTTGCCGGGGACGGCATAATCGTGCCAACCGTGGAAATGCCCGGCGAATTTCAGGATGCGGTCCCGACCGGTGAACGCGCGGGCGAGGCGCATCGCCAGCATCGTCGCCTCGGTGCCGGATGACGTGAACTTGACCCGCTCGGCGGAGGGGATGAGCCGGTGGACCCACTCGGCCCACTCGACCTCCAGCCGGTGGCCGGAGCCGTAGTGCGTCCCCTTGCGCATCTGCGCGACGACAGCATCGACGATCTCCGGATGGCTGTGGCCAAGGATGAGCGAGCCGTGGCCCATCGTGTAGTCGACCAATTCATGCCCATCGACATCCCACTTCTTCGAGCCGAGCGCCTGCTCGATGTAGATCGGGAAGGGCTTGGCGTGGCGCACGTCGTGGGTGATGCCGCCTGGGACCGCCGCGCGGCTGCGCTGGTAGAGGTCGCGCGAATGGGGATGCTCGGCGATGAATTGTTCCTCGATCGTGATCGTCCGCTGCTGGACCATGAACGCTGCCCTCCTCTTGGATGAGCCTGGGTGAGCCGGTGTTCGCGGGAATAGGCCGGTGTCCGGTCACAGGGGTCGCGCACACCCGACCGGACGCGCTGCCACTATAGCGCAGGGATCGGAGGGCTGTCTATGTGCCGAGCGGCCAGGGGTGCGGTTCAGGGTTGTGCGTGGCGGAGGCGTGGGAGCGGGAGGTGGATAGGGTAGCAGGCGGTTGAGGCCCCGCGTTGCTCTGCCACCACCGCGCCTCGGGGTGCTGCGGCACCACGAACACCCGTGAAGGGCGCAATGACCCGCCTACGCGGGTTAGGACGAGTGCCGATGCAGCGTCGGCTCAGAACGACAATGCCAACATTTGTAGCCGACCACGGGAGTGGCTGCCATGCTGAGCCGCCGCGAAGCATCCGCGCCCGCCACCTCGGGGGGTTCGCCACGCTCGCCTAACGGCGCACCGGCACTGACTCAAGCGGCACCAAACCCGCGCCGCGCACGCGCCATGACGCGCCCTCGATCGTCAGCGTTGTCCGCGCACCGGGGGCGATCAGCAGCAATTGGCGGTCCACTGGCACCCGGTCATCCGGCAGATCGGGCCGCGCAGTCGCGACGAGCAGGCGGGGTTCGGCGGCGAACGCCGCGCGGTACGGCTCCTGGCCGGGACGCAGCAGGATCGCGCCGAGGGTCGGCTCACGTGTGAGGGTCGCGCCCGAGATGACGGTGGCCGTGAAGGTTCCGGCCACCAGGCGCAGGGTCGGGTTCTGGGCGTCGCCGGGCGACAGGAGGACGTCGAGCGCCATGTCGGCGTCGCGCCCGACCGCGATCCGCTCGTCGGCGACGATGTCGCGCACGGGCACACCACGCGCGGCGCAACTCTCGCGCAACGCGACCAGCGCCGCAGCGGCGGCACGCTCCTCTGACAGGCCGACGACCGCCGCCGCGCGCACCCGGCCCCGCCGCACCAGTTCGGTCGCGCCGGGCAGATCCCGGCGATCGGTGACCAGCACCAGATCGACCATGGTGTCCCAGGGGCGCAACTGCCGCCCGAGCGCGGCGGGCAGATCGGACTGCGTCGCGCCGCCGCCGATCAGCACGCGCCCGCCGCCCGCACCCTCCACCAGGATGCTCAACCCCTCCCCCACGCCGATGAAGGTGAGGCGCGGCGATTGTGGCGGGCGGTCGAGCAGGACCAGTGGCAGCAGCAGCGCCACCGTTAGGGCGGCGGTCGCCAAGCAATACGCGACTTTGCGGCGCGACGAGAGCGGGGGCAGGACTGAAATAGTTGGTGATGCAGACATGGACGCATCGTAGCAGCGCGCGTCATGGCGAGCAAGGGCGCATGGAACCTCTGGGTGCCCCAGGTCGAGGCCCCGCAGGGCGCGCACCCATGAAGGGCAGATGCTCCCGCCGCGACGGGACAATGCACCCGTGAAGAGCACAATGCACCCGCGAAGGGCAGGTGTCTCTGGAGCATCTCTGAACCACCGGGCCTGGTGACCGCACCTGATGGCTCCCGCCGCGATGGGGCAATGTTCACGAGTACGGGCGGGCGGGGTTTCCCTAGGCATCGCGTGCCAGATCGGCAACATCGCGCCCCATTGCCCTTGTTTTTCGCGGTCGTCGTGCTACTATAGCCATCGTGGTGTACGTACATCAAGCTACGGGGCCTGGTGAGCGGCATACGACCGGCGAAGGGGTCGCATGAGGACGGGAACACGGGGCGTGACCGCACGCTGGATGCTGGCCTGTGCCATCATGGGCGCACTGCTCGCGCTGCTAGGCGAGCGGGACGGCGCGGCGGCGGCACCGCCTGGGCGCGAGCTGCCCGCCTGGGCCACCGTGCCCGAGCGGGTCTTCTTCCCCGAAACCGGCCACCACCTGGCCGATCCCTTCCTCTTCCACTGGCGCTCCAACGGCGGCCGCACCGTCTTCGGCCTGCCGATCAGCGAGGCCATCGGCTCCTCGAACGGCGTGGTCGTGACCCAGTACTTCGAGCGGATGACCCTGCAATACCGTCCCAACAGCGGCGGGGCGACCGCGCTCCTCGTCGGGCGCGGCGCGACCACCAACACCTCGGTGAACCTGCGGGTCGGCCCGGGCACCGTCTGGGGCAAGGTCGGCACCTTGCGCGCCGAGCAGCAGACGCGCATCGTCGGCGGCCCGCTGCCCGACGCGAGCGGCGCACCGTGGTATCGGATCAGCGGCTCGTTCGGCACCGGCTGGACTAAGGGCGAGTTCCTGGAACGCCGCGACGACGCGATCGAGGTGACCACATTGGCGGTTGATCTCGACAACCCGCGCACCAGCGAGCCCGCCTTCCGCCCCCTGCCTGCGATCGTCGTCGGCGCGCTCGGCCCCGACAGCAACGACCTCACCTATTTCCCCACCTCCGGCCATACTCTCGGCGGCGCGTTCCTGCACTTCTGGGCGGCGAATGGCGGCGTCAGCATTTTCGGCCTGCCCCTATCGGAGCCGTTCAATGAGGCCAGCCCCGACAATGGCACGCGATACCTGACGCAATATTTCGAGCATGCGCGCCTGGAATATCATCCGGAGGGTGCGGTGAACGGCAGCGCGGTCCAACTCAGCGCGCTCGGTCGCCGGTCGGCCGCGACCGCGCGGGTGAACACCGCGCCGGTCGGGCAGGGGGCCAACGCCCCGATCTACGATCCCGACCTCTTCACTGGCCTGCGCTGGATCGAGGTCAACCTGACCGAGCAGCGCCTCACCGCCTTCGAGGGCGACATGCCGACCCTGACCACGCTGATCCGCAGTGGCAAGGAGGGCTGGCGCACGCCGACCGGCACCTTCCGCACCTTCCGCAAGGTCCTGGCCGATGACATGACCCTCGGCGACCCCAGCGACCCCGACTACTATTTCACCCCGAACGTGCCGTGGGTGATGTACTTCCTCGATGGCGGCTTCGCGCTACACGGCGCGGTCTGGGACGACATGTGGGGCACCCCGACGAGCCACGGCTGCGTGAACATCCCGGTCGACATCGCCGCCTACCTGTACGAGTGGGCTGCGGTCGGTACGCTGGTCTGGATCCACCATTAGCCAGGATGACCCCTCCCCGCCGCTACGGCGGCGACCCTCCCCTAAAAGGGAGGGTGGGATAGGCTCGACCAATCCGACACGCAATGGTGAAACGTAGTACCGAGCTGCCGCACACGTAGCCACCGCACAATCGCGGGCGACGCGACGGGGGCCGAGGGTATGTCCCCCGGCCCCCGTTGCGCTGTCACTGATCTGCTCGGGGGCGGCGCTACGCGGTCGCGCACGCGTAGCGCAGCGCGGCCGACTCCCAATTCACCACGTTCCACCACCCCGCTAGGTAGTTCGCCCGGACGTTGCGGTGCTTCAAGTAGTAGGCGTGCTCCCAGACATCGTTGCCGATGACCGGGATCAGGCCCATCATGTAGGGGCTGTCCTGATTCGGCGTTGTGATGATCTGCAGGCGCTTCTCGCCGTTCACTACCAGCCAGACCCACCCGCTCCCGAAGACGTCGGCCCCGGCGGTGTTCATCTGTTGCTTGAACGAGTCGAACGAGCCGAACGTCGCGTTAATCGCCGCGCCCAATGCGCCGACCGGTGCGCCGCCGCCTTTCGGACCCATGATCGCCCAGAAGATCGAGTGGTTGAGGTGGCCGCCGCCGTTATTGCGCACCCGCGTGCGGATCGCGGTCGGCACCGTGTCCAGATTCGCGAGGATCGCGGCGATGCCGATGTTTTTCAGTTCGGGATACGGCGCGAGGGCCGCGTTGAGGTTCGTGACGTAGGTGTTGTGATGCCGCAGGTGGTGCAATTGCATCGTCTCGGTATCGATGGTCGGCTCCAGGGCGTCGTGCCCGTACGGCAACGGTGGCAAGCTGAAGACGCCGTTCACCGGCTCCGTCCCCGCCTCGAATAGCGGTCGCAGGCGTGGGAAACGCGCCTCTGCGGCGGTGGCCGAGAGGGGCAACAGTGTCGCCACCCCGCCGACCCCAGCGGCACCCAGGAGTTGCCGACGGCTCACCCGCCCCGCCGACCCCTGGAAGACAGACCACAAGCGATCCAATTTGCTCGGTACCTCGACCATGGGAACCTCCATACACATACCGACCCCACCTATCACGCCGAGATTGCGGACCCCCGAGCGACGAGTCCTCCTCGGCACCCACAACGCTTCGTCTCGTCACACCGCAAGGACTGTGCCCGGTCAATCGGACATACTGGGACAAGCATCGTGGGATGCAGTGCGCAAGAACGCGAATCGCGCCAAGAATCGTGGAGTCCGCCGCGATAGCGGCCTAAGTGCTCCATTTCACAAATACTGGTAGGGTTCCAACGCGGTGATAGCGCCGCAACACCGTCTGGCTATCCCCACCACTGATTATGAAATGGAGCACTAAGCAAGGCGGTAGCGCAGGAAGAATTCGTCCTCGTGGAGGTAGGCCGAGCGGAGGTGCAGCCGCCGTGGTTCGGGCAACGGTGACCCGGCGACCAGCGTCAGCGACTCGCCCCCGCCCACAATCTTCGGGGCGAGGGTCCAGCAGAGTTCGTCCACCAGGTCGGCGGCGAGCAGCGCGCCGTTGAGGGTCGGGCCACCCTCCACGAGCAGGTGGCGCACGCCGCACTCGCGCCGGAGCACGCCCAAGGCCCACGCCGGTTCGGGCTGCGGCGTCGGCGCGACGAAGACCCGCGCCCGCGCCGCCAGCGCCGCGCGGCGTTCCGGCGTCGCCGCCGCGCCGAGCAGCACGACGCGCGGCACCTCGGCATGGGCAAAGTAACGCCGGTCGAGCGGCAGATCGCCGCCCCCGCTGATCACGACCGCCAGCGGCTCCGGCGGCACCCCGCGCGTCACACGCGCCGCCGCCCGCTCGGCCCCCACGCGCGGATCGACCCGTTCGGCGCGCAGCGTCGCCGCCCCGATCATCGTCGCGTCGGTCGCCGCCCGCAACGCGCGCATCAGCCGATGATCGGTCGCGCTGCCGATCCCCGCCGCGCCGCCAGCCAGCGCGGCCTTCCCATCGACGCTCGTGACCATGTTCAGCAGCACATAGGGCCGATCGTGCGGCGGCAGCGGCAGTTCCCGCCAGAGCGCGTCGTAGATCGTCGGGGGATCGAGGTCGGCTGCGGGTTCGGGGAAGAGGCGCTGCATCGTGGACCTCTAGGGTAAACGCGCGTCTAACTATCCCGCTCCGCCTGCGCCGCCGCCCACATGATCCGGCGCGGGGCCTCTTTGCCGGTCCAGAATTGAAAGGAGAGCGCGCCCTGCTCCACCAGCATCGGCAGGCCGTCGAGGATCGCCAAACCACGCGCCTCGGCGGCGTGCAGCAACACGGTCTTGCGATAGCTCAGGTCGTAGACCAGCGCGTGGGACGGGAGGCGCGCGAGCAGGTGTGCGGGGAGCGGCGTGGGGTCGCCCGTTTGCCAGCCGGTCGGGATCGCGTTCACCAGCAGATCGGCGTTGGCGAGCGCGCCGCCGACCCACGGATCGCCCAGGCCGAGCGCCGTGACCCGCCGATCGTCGAGCGCCGTGGCGAGCGCTTGCGCGCGTTCGCGCGTGCGATTCACGATCGTCAGGTGCGGCACCCCCGCGTCGAGCAGCGCGACCGCCACGCCGCGCACCGCGCCCCCCGCCCCGAGAATCGTCACCCGCCAGCGGTCGAGCGCGGCCTCGCCGAGGCGCAACGGCCAGAGGAAACCGCCGATGTCGGTATTCTCGCCGTGCAGCGTCCGCCCGCGCTTGACGATCGTGTTCACCGCCCCCGCCCGCGCGGCCAACGGCGACACCTCATCGAGCAGCGGCAACACCGCCTCCTTGTGCGGGATCGTCACATTCGCGCCGAGGGCGTCATCCTCGCGCAGCACCGCCACCGCCGCCGCCAAGTCGCCCGGGCCGGTCTCGCGCAGCCCATACTCGGCGGCGATCCCGAGCGCGGCGAACGCGGCGTTATGCATAACGGGCGAGAGGCTGTGGGCGATCGGGGAGCCGATCAGCCACGCGCGGTGGCGCTGCGGACTACCGGCGACCACGCGGCTCGACCTCCTCATCGCTGCGGATATCGGCGGGACACGGCACAGCCCGGCTCTTCGGCCCTCGCCGACCCCTACCGCTGGTACTTCCGCACATTCTCCTGATGCTCCTCGTAGGTGCGCGAGAAGGCGTGCGTGCCATCCCCCTTCGCGACGAAGTAGAGGTAGTCGGTTTGGGCCGGGCTGAGCGCCGACTGGATCGACTTCAGGCTCGGGTTGCAAATCGGGCCGGGCGGCAGGCCACCATGCTGGTAGGTGTTATAGGGCGACTGGCGCGGCAGATCGTTCGGCAGCAGCTCGGGCCACCAGTTGCTCTCCACGCCGATCGCGTATTGCACCGTCGGGTCGGCCTGGAGGCGCAGCGGCGGCGTGCCACGCAGGCGGTTGTAGTAGACGCTGGCGATGATCGACCGCTCGCTGTCGATCGCCGCCTCGCGCTCCACGATCGACGCCACCGTCAGCGCCTGATAGAACGAGAAGCCCTCCGGCAGATTCTCGCGCATGTTCTTCGGCACGCGCTGGTCGAAGTCACCGAGCATCAGCGCGACCGCGTCTTTCAAGGCGACATTCTGTGGCACGCGATAGGTGTCCGGGAAGAGGAATCCTTCCATCCCGGCCCCGGCGGGGCGACCGTTGAGGAAGTCGTAGCGAGCGAGGCTGGGGTCTTTCAGCGCGGTGTAGAACTGCTCCTTGTCGCGCGCCAGGCCCTTGTCGACCATGAGTTGGGCGATCTGTTCCAGTCGCCAGCCTTCCTGCGTGCGGAACTGGACATACGAGGCCGGGCCGGGCGTTCCCGGGTTCGTGCTGACCGTCGCGGTGATGGTGTCCAGGATTTCATCGACGCTCATCCCGCCGCGCAGCGTGTGCGGGCCGGCCACCAGCTTCGACTCGGACCCGCGCAGGCGAATCTTGCCCTTGAAGTAGGTGGTGGAACGGATCAGCTTCAATTCCGCCAGCCGCTCGGCGACCGCGTCGTTGGTCTCGTCGGGCGCGATGGTGAAGAGGACGGGACTGGTGTCGTTAGTTCGCGCGCGTTCCAGGTAGGAGTCGAACAGGCGCTGACCGAAGAACAGCGTCAGCAGCGCGACCGTGGCGATCGCGGCCACCTTCAGCGCTTGGAGGGTTAACCGCAGCACGCTCGGACGCTCCTCACCTGTCAGGAATTCGCTAACGACCGTCGCGCTGACAGGGCCGCGCGGCACACGCTACGGAGAGCCAACTATATCATGCTCCCTGCCGCAAGAACGCGTTGATCGGCCCGGAGGTTACCATACGCCCCGCGCGATCCGGCGACCGACGACAGGCATCACTCCCCGGCCTCGGTCGCCGGATCGCGCGGGCGGAACATCGCGTTCGCGGCGCGCTGGAAGCCGAAGCGGGCGTAGAAGGTCTCGTGGGAGGAATCGCCGGTTGTCAGGACGAAATGGGTGTGCGCAAAGCGCGCGACGCAGCGCTGCACCAGTTCGCTGCCCAGGCCGTGGCGCTGGTATTCGGGGTGGACCCCTACCTGATGCAGCATCGAGGAGTAAACCCGATCGGAGACAACACGGGCCAGGCCCACCAAGCGCGCCCCATCCCAGGCGGAGACAACGAACGTCGAGTTGAGCAGCAGCTCGGGTAGCAGCCCCTCGAACTGCGCCCAGCCGAGCACGTCGAAGAACTCCTTGACCTGCTTCTCGGGGATCGCCCCGCCTTCACGGATGTCGATCTGCGCCATGCATCCTCCTACGATCGCCCGCCGCCGTGCCCCTGCCGGGGTGCTGTCGCGCGCCACCCCGTCACGCCGCCGACATCGCCGGACCGGGGTATAATCGGTCACCCGCGTGGACACCGCAAGTGGGCCGCACCGGCGAGTCGGCATAGCACGCGCGACCGGACACCGACCGACGGCCAGCCGATGGACCGCGCGAGGGCGTGGGAGAGAAAGGGAGCGAGCCATGAGCGAAGCAGCGACACGACCGACGATCGGCCTGATCGGCCTGGGAATCATGGGGCGACCGATGGCCCGCAACCTGATCAAGGCCGGATACCGCCTGATCGTCCACAATCGCAGCAGCGGCCCGGTCGAGGAGATCGTCGCCGCCGGGGCCACCGCCGCCGACTCGCCGCGCGCGGTGGCGAACGGGGCCGATGTGGTCATCACGATGCTCCCCGATTCGCCGGATGTCGAGGCGGTGTTGCGCGGCTCGGACGGCGTTCTCGCGGGCGTGCGCCGGGGCACGATCATCATCGACATGAGCACGATCTCCCCGCTGGTGGCGCAGGCCCTGGCGGCGGAGGCGACCGAGCGCGGCGCGCGGATGCTCGACGCGCCGGTGAGTGGCGGCGACAAGGGCGCGATCGCCGGGACCCTCTCGATCATGGTCGGGGGCGACGCCGACACTTTCGCCGAATGCCAGCCGATCTTCGCCGCGATGGGCAAGACGATCGTCCATGTCGGGCCGAGCGGGGCCGGACAGACGGTGAAGTGCTGCAATCAGATCGTGGTGGCGCTGGCCTACCAGGCGATCAGCGAGGCCCTGGTCCTCGGCGCGCGGACGGGCGTCGAACCCGCGAAGATCATCGAGGTCTTGAACGGCGGTCTCGCCGCGACGCGCGTGATGGAGATGCGCGGCCCGACGATGATCGAACACAACTTCGCGCCCGGCTTCCGCCTGCGCCTGCACCACAAGGACCTCGGCATCGCCCTCGACATGGGAAAGGCGTACGGCGTCCCCCTCCCCGCCACCGCGCTCGTCGATCAGGTCGTCGCCTCGCTGCGCGCCAAAGGCCGCGAAGACCTCGACCACTCCGCGATCATGACTCACATTGAGGACTTGGCCGACTGGCAGATCGGGCAGGAGTAGCGCGCGCGGACGCCACGCTTGATGCGCTGTTTCACGAATACCTGTCGGGTTGCGGGACGGGGGTTGACCCCTCCCCGCCGCTGCGGCGGCCCCCCTCCCCTAAAGGAGAGGGGGGGCTGGCTGCGACCATCCCCATACGTAGCTGTGGAACACAGCGCCACAATTCTCCATCGGCCGGATTGTTCGAGCAGTTCTCCCCCTCTCCTCGGATGGGCGGGGGCCCTCTGGGCGGCGGGGTGGCGAGCCGCAGCGACGCCGGGGGTGAGGGTGCCCCGCCGCCGCCGCAAGGGCCGTCCCCGCCCTCCACGACGCCCCGACCCTTACCCCTGCCGCGCCCCGCCATCCTGCTCGCCGCGCAGCAGCGAGCGGATCTCCTCCAGCTTCCCCGCGACCGCCTCCTCGCCCGCCGCGATCGCGTCGCGCATCCGCCCGAAGTCCAGCGCGCCCACCCGATCGAGGCGCGGCTGCAGCACGACGGTCGGCGGCGCGGCGTCGGCGGTGGGGAACGACCAAGACAGTTGGGCGGCGCGTTCGCGGAAGAAATCGACGTAGGGGCGGCTCCAGCCCCGCATCAGCCCCCCGGCAGACTTCGCCAGCCCCCCGGCCAGGCCATTCAGCACCGGCAGCGTGCGACTGACGAGCGAGCCGACGACCAGATCGACATCCGCCGCCTGCGCCTGCGCGATCGGCAGCACGCAACTGAGCGAGCCGTCGGCCAGCAAGCGCCCTTGCCAGGCGACCGGTCGATGGAGGAACGGCATCGCCGAGGAGGCGAACGCGGCGAGGGCCACCGAGCCCTCGTCGAGGGTCGCGGCGGCGCGCTCGCGCAGATCGGTGGCGACGATCCGCAGCGGGATCGCGCACTCCGCGAAGGTCGCGCCACCGAGCAGTTCGTCCAGGAACGCCATCAGCCGTGTCGCATCCATCACCGGCAACACTCGATGGGAATAGTCGCGCGGCTGGAAGTCGAGCACCCAGCGCTCCAATTCGGCCACATCGGCCCGCACCGCGTAGCCGGCGGCGACGATCGCCCCCATGCTGCTGCCCGCGACATTGACCACGCTGAAACCGGCCTCGCGCAACGCCTTGATCACCCCGACGTGCGCGAACCCGCGCGCCCCGCCGGAACTGAGGGCGAGGCCGATGCGCGGTGGGGTCGCCATCGCGGCGAGGCGGGGCGAAGCGGACGCGACGGACGCGGCCACAGAGGGGTATGGTGCCGCACCAGCACGACGGTCGGCCTCGGTCATGGGCACAGCTACCTCATCTACCATCGTCGCTCGTGCCGCCAGCGCTATTCGAGCGCGGCGACGTGCAATTCCTCGATCACTTCGCGCACGGTCGGCACACGCCCGGCCACTTCTTCGGCGAACTCGACGTCGTCCAGCGTCTGGACACGCCCGCGTAAACGGACCACCCCATCGCGAACGGATACGTCGATGACCAGATCGATCGTGGCGGCATCGCTCTGCAACGCCGCGATCACCTGCTCGCGGATATCCTCGTCGCCCGGCGGCGCATCGCCAAGGGCGGTGGTCGCGGACAGGTCGGGGAACTCGTCGGTCGAGGTTTCGCCGAAGCCGGTCACCACCGCCAACGCTTGGTCGTCATCCGTCGGGCGCACGACCGGATCGGTCGGCGGCGAGTAGGGAATCCCCTCCTCGACCGCGATCATCGCATTCGTCGTCATGTCGCCACCGACGCCCGGAGTCGGCTCGTTGAAATCAGGCTCGGTCGGTTCGCCTAACGGGTCGAGGCCGCGCGCTTCCGACCCTTGCAGCATTTGATAGGTGCTGTCGGCTTCGGCGGCACCGTCGGTCATCCCAGCCTCTCCCGACAGCCCGAAGTCTTCCAGCTCGAGATCGTTCTGCACGCGGGTGACGCCGGGGACCATGCCTGCGAGGTCGCCTGCCGCATCGCGCTGCGCCGCCGAATCGACCACGCCATCCAGGTACACGACGCCCGCCCCGACGCGAACAGCCGCGTAGATCCCTGCTTCTTCTTTGAGGAGGCGATCGACTTCGACCGCCAGTTGCCGATCCGCCGCCGTCATCCGCTCCGGCTCCGGCCCTCGCTCCCCCGCACTCATCGCCACCTCCATCGTACCGCGCCGCAGCGATTGCCCGCCGCCATCTGGCGCGAGGCCCAGGCCCGTATCGCGGCTCTGTGACGCAGGGGGCGTGCCATGCGTGGGGCGGTGCGGACGCATGGGCTTACCGCAACGCCGATGGCGCTACCCGCCCCGCGCCGGTCAGCGACTCGTCGATCAATCGGTCGGCAACTGTCCGGCGGTGAGCGCGCCGCTCTTGAGCAACTGCTCGGTGATCTGCCGATTATTGTCGAGGATCACCTGCAAGACCGTTTCCTCGAACGCGGCGAACTCGTCGGCCAGCCGCGCGGGATCGACGTTCACGCTGACCAATTGCTTCCGCTCGCGCCGCTTCTCGCGCTCGTCGCGGAACAGGCTCTTCAACTCCCTGCCGGTGAAACCCAAGGGTCGGGGACCGCCGCTCATATCCTCATCTCCGTCTGCTCCGCCACACCCGCCCACACTCACCCACATCCGGGCAAGGCTGCTCGGCGTCGCGCGCCAATCCGCTCGCGCAGGGCAGTATCCGCCCGCCACGCCTGAAAGGAACTTATAGCATATCCCCGGCATCACGGGCAGGAAATAGCGGCGCGGCACGGCGCGTTCAGCGCACCGGGGGGCGCAGCAACCGCCGCAGGAGCGCGATGCCGAGCGGCGCGGTGGTGACAACTATCAGACCGAGGACAAGGAACTGCGCACCCCAGAGACCGTCGCGCGTGCGTAGCGTGTTGACGATGTTCACCAGCGCGACGGTCGCATACAGCAGCAGGACGAAACATACCACCGCCGCCCCGAACCGCCGCCAGCCGCTCGCCTCGGCCATCGCCAGTTGCCCGCGCGTGATGAATCGCCCGACACGCATCCCATAGTCCGGCACATAGGGTGCGCGGATGTAATTCCGCAAATCGGCGTCCTCCGCCACGACCGCGACCTGGCGCACTTCTTCGGCTCTTTTCGGGGTAGGGGCGGGCGTACCGCTCGCTCGTCGCGGGCGCTGGGCCTGCTGTCTGCGCCGCTCATCCTGTCCCTGCCGCGCCATGATGACCTCCCGACACTGCATTGCGGACTATGATGTAGGGCTGTCAGCTACGGTGCCATAAGCCTAGTGCGCCGTTCCTCACTTGCAGTGCAGATAAGAATCGGCGCCACCGGGCACAATTCTGGCATAGTGTCCGGTACGTATGCGCCCTCGTGTGTGGACCATACTTCAGGAACGGCGCACTAGAGCGTGTTATGCATATGCGGCCATGAGCGTCACGAAGCGCCGGAGCAGCAGGATCGTGAAGGCGAGCAGATGCAGCCCCTTGCGCGTGGCGGCCAGCCGCTCGTCGTCGCGCGCCA
>JAABUN010000632.1_pt1 | contig 87946 bp, 79 predicted proteins | sample 5559311 | NCBI WGS metagenome assembly JAABUN01 (sample SAMN10711877, study PRJNA513370) | rock metagenome | isolation source: Antarctica rocks | place: Antarctica: Victoria Land, Siegfried Peak sud
TGGGGAAGACACTTTTGATTGAAACGGATACGGGGCATGGAGTACAGGAAACATCACTGAAGAACTGGTTCAAGAGTATCTAGAACACCACCGACATCCTTCTAATCAGCACAAAGACACGTTCATCGTGGAGGAATAGGACTTTAGTCCATCTCAAACCTATGCACTTTCGGTGCATAGTCGTTTAGTTCCAAAGCTGTAAAAGTATATTCGGAGTACGACTCAACATGGGCGCAAAAAATATAGATAGGCAGCGGTCCCGCTGATGAAATGGTAAGTAGGTAGCTTTTGCGTTCGGTAGCCGTTCCAAAAAAACCTAACCATTTTTCCATAAGTGCATACCTTAACGTGCTCGGTGGACTGAACTTCGGAAACTGGACGTAATGCAGGCCAGCTCCGAACGTGCGTGATTTCGGCGCAGCGCCGAGGCCAAACCGAATCGGCGAATATCAAGCTGCTCGAGTTCACAACACCATACGTCTGTGAAAAGATGGGGATGGCGAGTATAGCTTTTGCCACCCTAAACAAAACTCGAAACCGAGGTCACATGCGCTCAAAAACTCCACCTGCTACGGCGTCGCGCCGACTATACTTACCGCTCATTCTAGTCGCACTAATAGGCGTTGCTGTGGCCCTCTACCGCTTCGGTCTTCACGTGCTCGACCCTACGAACATCTCGTGGTTTCAGGGCGATTCGGTAGGACACTTTTTGGCGTGGCACTTTTTCCGGCGCGAACCCTGGGGGTTTCCGCCCGGTCAGGTCGACGGTCTCTTGGCACCTCTGGGAACGAGCATCGGCAGCGCCGACGCGCTACCACTTTTTGCTTTCCCGTTCAAGCTTTTCAACGCTGTTTTGCCCACTAATTTTCAGTATTTAGGTTTGTGGTTGTTCATCTGCTACGCACTTCAGGGTGTATTCGGCTATTTGCTGGCGCGAACTTTCTGCCGGAGCCTTTGGCTGGCCCTTTTGGTCGGGCTCTTTTTTTTGTTTAGCCCGGTCATGATCTTCCGTGCCGGACACATTGCGCTCTCTGCTCACTGGATTCTTTTGTTTGCGCTCTGGCACTACCTTAAAACGGCTAAGGAACCGGACTTTCGGCTTAGAACTTACGCCGGGGTGTGGCTACTCATCGTCGCCATAGTCGGTCTGATTCATCCCTACCTCGCCGCGATGGTTTTTCCTATCGCCTTCGTGTCGCTGCTCCGCGAGTACGCCTTTAGCAAACGCCTCAAACTCGTTCCCGGTCTCGGTTTGCTGCTCGGTCTAGGCGGAGTATTGGCGCTCGAGTGGTGGCTTTCAGGACTCATCGGTACCCGGCAGAACCTTAAGATGTGGGGCTTCGACTACTTCTCGATGAACCTCAACGCGTTTTTCAACTCGTACGGTCGTTCGCGTGTGCTCCCGCCGCTGCCCCTCGGTGGCGGGCAGTACGAGGGTTTTATGTATCTGGGGCTCGGTATGATCGGCCTCAGTCTCGTTTCGTTGGCGTTGGTCTTTCGCGGTTCGGCGCGCACCGCTCCAAAACGTGTTTTTCAGTATCTGCGGGCGTCGGGTCATCTTCCGCTCGCTTTCGTGGCGCTCTGTTTCGCCCTCTACGCGCTCGGCAGGATTGTAACATTCGGTGAAACCCAGCTCTTCGTGTTCGGGTTTTTTGACAATTTCAAGACGTTGACAGGAACCTTCCGCGCCCCCGGACGTTTTTTTTGGCCGACCTTTTATCTGCTCTACGTCGTCGTCCTGAGTCATCTGGTGAGGAGACTGCCTGCACGTGTGGCAGCTTCGGTGATCGGCGCGGCTTTGCTCGTGCAAGCAGGCGATCTGAAACTTAACTTTCCTTTTAGAGACGCCCAGCAAACCTTCGCTAGAAACCTCGAGGACGACAGGTGGGCGCAGCTGGTAGAGCCGTTCGAGACGATTGCGGTTATTCCGGCCTTTGAACGCACGACTGCGAACCGTGACGATTACATCGCGTTTGCTTACCTGGCCGCGAGCCAGGGCAAACGCGTTACGACGGGAGCCGTGGCGAGGTTTCCGCTCGAGCTGTACCTGGCGCGGGAGAGGTTACGAACAGAGGCGTTGTCAGGACCCAGAAATCACACCAGGTTGTACGTTTTTAGCGCCGCCAAGTTCGCCCAACTCTACCTCACCAAACTGGGGCCGGGTTTGCGTTGCCACGAGATCGGCGACTACGTGGCGTGCTACGGCGCTAAACTCGAGCTGGGCTTCGGGCCGGGCATCGACCTGGCAACCTACCTTCCGAAAGGTTACGAACGCGTTGCGCTGACCGACTATCTAAAGCGTTACGAAGACCAGACCGTCGTACTCGTCGCTGAGGGTGGCGTGGGCGAATTCTGGGGCGGCGCAGGAGACTTTTTAAGCGAACGGGGAGCGCGCGTCTCGCCGGTACCCGAAGCGTCGTACGCGGCGATTCTCCACCACGGAAAAGTAATCTACGAAGCCGACGACGGCGACCCGGTAGCGCAGTGGGGCGTCAACGCGGTCTTGGGCGACAATGTGGGCGCGGACAGAGACCCGCTGGTGTTCTCTAAAACCCTCGACGTTTTCAGCAGCGCCGAAGTGGGCGAAAATGCGCGTATCGTCGCAGGCGCGACGCCCGCTTTCAAGACGGAACGGGGCGTCAACGTCGTCGTCTTCAATCGACGGCTCGAGGTCGTGACAGGCGCAAATTTCGATACGCACGTGACCGACCTGGGCGTCACTAGATGAAGTGAGCGCCTGAAATTTCCGGTAGCCGTTTTGTAAGAATCTTGTAAGAAACGGCGTCATAAACTCTAAAAGACCGACGGAGCACCCCACTCCTCGGCAGCTATGAACCCTGTTCCTGATCTGGGCGCTTGGAACCGGGGGAGCGAGTAGCGCAACCGGCCGAGGAGAGTTCCCTAACTCCACCTCAATTTGCAACCCGACCTTACTCAAGGTCCGATATCTCTTGGGGTGGAGGAAACCATGCACGTCAAGCATCTGTTAGGTCTTATCTTACTCGTCCCACTCGCTGCGTGTAGCAGCGGTATAGAACCCGAACTCGATCTCGAAACGCTGGCTACGAGTACCTTACGCGTACCCGTCGTCGCCGTCAGTGACGACGCTGAAGAAGTGCGTGGCGGCTCAGTGCAGCTGGGCGGCGGTCTACTGGATATGCGCGCAAAAGACGGAATAGAGCAGACGGTCGGACTACGTTTTCAAAAGGTCGCCGTACCGGCGGGCGCGAAGATCGAAAGCGCATACCTCGAGCTTAGGGGGGGCTTAAATGATTCGGGCGCAGTAACGCTCGAGGTTCGGGGCGAAGCTGCCGACAACGCCGCTACTTACAACACGCTCAGATATAACCTCAGCAGCCGCGCCAAAACCTCGGCTGCGTCTCTCTGGACACCGACCAGCTGGGCTCAAGGCCGGGCGTACCGAACCGGTAACCTGGCTCCGGTCGTGCAGGAGATCGTCAGCCGCAGCGGTTGGCGGGGTGGCAACGCGCTGGCCCTGACGGTCGCCGGAGCCGGTGGCAGCGCCGAACGCGCGGCTATCGCCTACGGCGGCAAGCTCGAGTACCGTCCGGCTCTCGTCATCACCTTCAGTACGGACGGCACCGCCGCCCCCGCTCCGAGCCCCGCCCCGAGCCCCGCGCAGGGTGAAACACTAAACGTCAAAATAGCGGCTAACGCCGACGATCTCGCCGAAAGAGCGACGGGCGTGATGGTAGGGGGCAGAGGACTCAACTTCGTACGTGAGCAAGTTGGGATGCGGTTTACCAATCTGACCATTCCGCCGGGCGCTAAAATTACCGCTGCAACGATAAGGCTAAAGGCCGCGACGAGCGATTCGGGCGTGGTGAGCCTGAATATCCGCAGTGAAGCGGCGGACAGCGCCGCTGTTTTTGGAACCGAACCCGGGACGCTTACCTCGAGGCCCAAAACCTCAGCTTCAGCGTCCTGGCAACCGAAAGCCTGGAGTGCAGGTGCGTACGCCCTCACCCCCGACCTGAGCGCGGTCGTCCAAGAGGTCGTCGACCGACCGGGTTGGAAAAGTAGCAACGCTCTAGCGTTTATCGTTGCAGGAACGGGTACGGCAAAACGTTCCGCCTACGCCTACGATGCGGGCGCAGCTTACGCGCCGCAGCTCACGATCAGTTACACCCTGCCCCAGCCCGCCCCGGCACCCGCGCCTCAACCTGAACCTGTCCCAGCACCCGCTCCGCAACCCGAACCCGCCCCTACACCTGCCCCACAACCCGAGCCCGCGCCTGCCCCCGTACCCAGCGTCAGCCTGACCGAGTGGCGTAGCCGTGTCCTGGCGACCATTACAAACCCCCGGTTCAACTCTTCACTTGACCCCGAGTTGCTCGCGGGAAGTGGCGACCTCTACAAGTTGGGGCGAAACTTCAACCACTACGCTACGGGTCTAATTTTGGCCTACCGCGAAACCGGCGACCGCGCGCTCGTTCAGCAACTCGACGACCTGATGAATATTGCCAAAGAAAAACTGGTCGATACGAACGGTGATGGTTATAGGAACTGGCTTTACCTAACCAAAACCGACACCACTTCAGACCCATTTCTGGGTACCGACCTGCATGAGATGGATGAGATTCTCACTCATTCGATAGTCGCAGCAGTCGCATATACCTTTAAGCAAGCGGGATACGGCTCGAGCGCCACCTTCTGGACCGATTATCTCAAAAACGATTTTGAAGCCAAATGGCGCGCCCGTGAAAACAAGCCTGTCGGCTTTCCCTTTCTCACGAAAAAGCTGCTGCATCCCTACATTCAGTTCATCCGTTATCACCTCTACATGTCCAAACTCACCGGCGAAAGCAGCTACTACACCGAAGCCAAACGGATGAGTGAGGTCGTTAAACGCAACATGCGCCCTAGCGAAACACCTGGAGGCTCAGCGTACATCTGGGATCACCGGGTTCAACTTAGTGGTGAGGCCAGCCTCGGTTGCCAGCCTATGACTTACGTCAAGTACACCACGCAAGCGTTGGCAGATCTCGCTGTGATGGACGCCGGTCTCTTCGACACCGCTTTTATGAAAAAAGTTGCCAATACGATGGCCTATACAGCTCTTCTTAAAGACGACGGCTCGTTGCTGGCGGGCGATAGTTGCGGCACAGGTACCTATGGAACCATCAATACATTTGCCGGGATGCCTTACGCCCAGCTAGCCCCTTGGGACGATTCCGGTCGTCTGAAGGTTGCAGCGGAGCGTGCCTACGCCACCGTAGAAAAAGGAAATCTGGCCTCGCCGAGAACACCCAACATCGCCGCGCAGATGGTGTTCGCACTGACCAGACAACGCTAGCAGGGCAGCCGGGTTCTGCTGACCCTGATTTCCTGTCGGCAGCTCTACCCTTTGCTCTTTACCGATGAACGGCTTGTGGCTTGTAGATGCTTATCTACTCGCCACAGGCTTTTTTTGTTGCGAAGACCGGATGGAAGAGTAGGCGGCAGCCCCCGCTTGCAAGACACAGTACAGTTTTGCTGCGGTTCCAGCCCAAACGCATCTCTCAAAGTACGGGGCAAAATGTGCGTACCCGACTGCTTTCAGGGTAAACCAGCTTTGAGTTTGAGTAAATTTAGCGAAGCGCGGAGTTACCGTACACAAAGCCCGTCAAACGCGAGTACGCGTCACCTGTGTGTGTTTGAGCGGGTTCGGTGTTTAAGAAAGCAGTCGGCTACTGACATTCGTCCCTACCAGACGTTGCCCCCACGCCAGAAAACTACCCCACGCAAGCTCAGCTGTGGATCGTCTTTGGGGCGCACCACCGGTGGATGGTTGGGATTGGTCGGGTAGAGGACGATAAAATCGCTGTCCGGTTCCTGCTCCTTAAAGAGTTTGACGATGAGTTTATCTTCTTGATGGTCGAAACAGACCACGACGTCGTTATGTTGGGGGAGCAAGCTCGAGTCGTACGCCACCTGATCGCCGTGCGCGATGCTCTTGGGTAGCCCGCGCACACCCTTGCTGATCATACAGTCGCCGTTGATAAGCGCGACCCGCACGTCCTCTACGGCGCGGCCCCGCAGATGGCCCTTAGGAATAGCGACGACCTCGTCGGCCGAGTCGGGTGTAGCTTCGGGGTCTCCGGCTCCGGCGGCGGCCCCGTGGTAGAGCGGAAAGTATTCGTACTCGGGGTGAACGCTGAAACGCAGCAGCGGGTCGGGTAGTACGGCGCTCTGAAGGTGTTTGTGAGGAATCTCGAGCCCAAACGTCTCTGCCAGCGCGCGCGCCTCGTCGTCGCCTAGCCGATACGCCTTGAGGAGCGCCCACACCCGGCCCGACTGCCAGCGCCGAACGGTGCGCTCGAGCTTTCCCTGTTCAAAGTTGCTGATATACGCCTGTGAAAATCCGAGCGCGTCGGCGACCGCCTGCCCGCTGAACTCTTCCGGCCCGCCTCTAAGCGCCTCGCGGCGAGCGGCTAAAAGTAGCCCTAGTTTTTGCTGCGTCATCTCGGTACTCCCAAGCGATAGTATCACACTCGTTATAAAATGTCGGGGAATCTCGAACGAAAGTGATAAGTTTTATTGTAAACTACTTCGAAGCAGCTGTGCCGAGCAACTAGGTAAAGGGAGCAGCTTCACCTACCAGTTTATAAGTTTTGTTATGGGGAGAGCGTATGAGTGAGGTGGTTTGGGCAGCACTGATTACCGGCGGGTTGAGTTTAACGGGCGTACTCGTAACGCTCGCCTCGAGGCGGGCCGGAGCGGGAAAGGTAGAGCGGCTCGAGGCCGAACTCGCCGAAGCCCAAGCTGAGATCGCCGAATTGCACGGCGAATCGGAACGCTACAAGGCGGCTTATCTGGGGCTACTCGAGCTGACGCGTGGGTTGCTCGAAGAACGAGTTTCCTGACGGTCGAAGGGCTACTCGAGCCGTCGGAGGACGCGCAATACTTTTTGGAACCCACCCTGTACAAACTCACATTTGACAAAGCAAGATCGTACAGAACTAAACCGGACAAACCCACACTGTATAGACGCGCGCGGTTGTGGTGGGGCGGCTGTGCGAGAATTTAGATGTTCAGGGTTGACGCAGTATTTCGCCTTCGGACAGCTGCCAAACAACCACTGAGGAGTCGTGATGCGTTTTATTACCGGACTACTATTACTGATCTCTGTCTTTACGGCCTCCGCCGCGCCACCATCGTCGCCTGCGCTGGGTACACGTCTGGGAATCGACCAGGTACCGGAGCTGGTGATCCTCAGCTCGAGCGGTGACGACGCCGAAGCTACCTACACCGTCGGCTCACCGAAAAATGTTGAAACCGCCTTTGACGTCGTCGAAGCGCATCTGCTGAGGGAGGGGTGGCTGGGTCATCCCAACGTCACCGAGCCCCCCGCGCCGAAACCGGGCGTAACGCAGCAGCAACAGAGTTTCGTGCAGGGGGGCGAACTGCTGACGCTCTACGCATCGCGGGTAGGCCGTGAGGACGTGACCTTACAGTTTACGCTGGTCGTTTTAGAAGCGCCGCCGCAGCTCGCCAGCGCGCCGTAACGTGCGCTTTGGGAGCCGGAGCAGCGAGTGAGTAGGGCTTGAAGGGTTGAAAAGATATTCGCTGCGCTACGTATCTTCAACTCTGCCTAGCTGAGTATTAAGTGACGGGCCACGAGCAGAGGCCGAAATCTTCCTACTTTTCTCCCGTCGCTCCAGTTGTGACCGAGACCCAAGATGCAACGTTCGCTCCCTGTACACCTAACGCGCAAAACGACCGGCTCACCGGCGCGTGTTAGCCTGACGACTCAAGAAAGGTCGTGAAGATGAACCCTTATCTCTCTCGAGAAACCCATATTCCCTTTGCCGAGATGACGCCGCAGACGGTGGAACCGGCGCTCGACGAGGTATTGGCGCGCGCGCAGAAAGAGCTGGACGCGCTTGTAAAAACGTCCGAACCCACCTTCCAGACGATTTTAGACCTCGACGAGCTGGTCGAACGCCTGAGCCGTCCACTGGGGTTCGTATCGCACCTGACCTCGGTCAAAGATTCGCCCGAACTGCGCGCCGCATTTAACGCGGTGCTGCCGCGCTACACCGCCTTTATGACCCGGCTCAGCCTTAACGGGGCGCTCTGGACGGTGATTAAAGAGGTCGCCGAGACGGATGAGGCAAAGGCGCTTACGGGTGTTCGCAAACGCCATCTGGAAAAGACCGTACAGGAATTTGTTCGTGCCGGAGCCGACCTGCCGGACGCGCAAAAAACGAGGGTCGAAGCCATCAACATCGAACTCTCGAGCCTGTCGCAAAAGTTTTCGGAAAACACGCTCGACGCTACCAACGCGTTTGAAGTCATTATCACCGGCGAGGCGGAGCTGGCGGGGTTGCCCGAGTCGGCGCTCAAACAGGCGCGGGCCAACGCCGAGGCCAAAGGGCAACAGGGCTGGCGTTTTACCTTGCAGATGCCGTCATATTTGCCGGTGCTGACCTACGCCGAAAACCGGACGCTGCGCGAAACGCTGCACCGCGCCTATACGAACCGGGCCGGGGGCGGCGAATTTGACAACCGGGACGTGATCGTCCGTACCCTGTCGCTGCGGCGGGAGCGGGCCGGACTGCTAGGTTACGAGACGCACGCGGACTATGTGCTCGAGCCCCGGATGGTCGGTTCGGCGGCGCGGGCGCTCGAGTTCGTTCGCAACCTCTCCGAGCGCACCCACCCGTACTGGCAGGGTGAAATAGGGGCGCTCGAGGCGTTTGCCGAGACGCTCGAGTTGTCCGACTTGAAGCCGTGGGACGTGTCGTTCGTCGCCGAAAAGCTGCGGCAGGAGCGGTACGCTTTCGACGAAGAGGAGTTACGCCCCTACTTTCCACTCGACCGGGTGGTGGCGGGTATGTTCAGCATCGCCGAGGAGACGTTCGGGGTAACGCTTACGCGCCGCGAGAACCCGCAGGTGTGGCACGGAGACGTTGAGTTTTACGACCTTCACGACGCGGCAGGCACCCACCTGGGGTCGTTTTACGCCGACTGGTTTCCCCGCGAGGACAAACGCGGCGGCGCTTGGATGAACTCGTTTCTGACCGGCGGCCCGGTGGCGGGTGGTTTCGACCCGCACGTGGGTCTGATCGCCTGTAACTTTTCGCCGCCCGAAGCGTGCAAACCCGCTCTTTTGACGCACCGCGAGGTCGAGACGACCTTTCACGAGTTCGGACACCTTTTGCACCACTGTCTCAGCCGCGTCGAGGTGCGGGCGCGTTCAGGGACGAACGTCGCGTGGGATTTTGTCGAGCTGCCGAGCCAGATTATGGAAAACTGGTGTTGGGAACGCGAGGCGCTCGCGCGTTTTGCCCGCCACGCCCAAACAGGCGCGGAGATTCCAGACGAGCTGTTCCAGAAAATGCTCGCCGCCCGCACCTTTATGGGGGCGAACACGCAGATGCGGCAGCTCTCGTTCGGTACCGTCGATCTGGAACTGCATACCGCCTACGATCCTGACGCGGACGGCGACGTGGTGGCGTACGCGCAGGGCTTGATGGAGCCGTTCGTCATCCGCCCTGAGTTCGCACGAAACAGCTTCGTAACCGCGTTTTCACACATCTTCGCGGGGGGATATTCGGCGGGTTACTACTCGTACAAGTGGGCCGAAGTCCTCGACGCCGACGCTTTTACCCGCTTTCAGAAAGAGGGACTCTTTAATCCCGAAACGGGCCGCGCGTACGTCGATACGATTCTTTCGCGTGGTGACAGCGACGCGCCCGAAACCCTGTTCCGCAACTTTATGGGCCGCGACCCCGACCCGGAGGCGTCTTTGCGGCGCAATCTGGGTGTAGAGGCTCCGTGAGCGCCACCCGCGCGCCGAAACGCTCGGTGGTACCCGAAGCCGAACGCTGGCACGCCGAGGGTCTGTTCGTTACGCCGAGCGCGTGGGAGGCGGCGTTCGAGCTGGCAGCTGCAAAACTGGGGGAGGCCGAAGGGTACCGAGGCACGCTCGCGACGAACCCTGAGAGTCTGGCGGCGTGGCTCGAGTACGACGCTGCGCTGAGCGCCGAGTTGGGTAAAGTGCTGGTTTACGCCAGCATGGAGTACAGCTGCGACACGCAAAATCAGGACAAAAGCGCCCGCTACAACCGGGTCAGAGGGCTTTTGGGCAGGGCGAGGGCCGAAACCGCCTTTGCCGAACCGGAAATGCTTACCCTCGGGGCCGACACGCTCCGGGAGTGGGCCGAATCGCCACCCTTGGAGCTCTACGCCCACGCGTTCGAGCGCCTTTTGCGCCGCGCCGCGCACACCCGCTCGGCGGAGGTCGAGACGCTTTTAGGCGGTCTCAGCGACCCGTTCGGTACCGCGACCGCGGCGCACGGTGTACTGGCGAATACCGACCTCGAGTTCGCCCCCGCACTCGCCGACGACGGCACCGAACACGACCTTACCCAGAGCACCGTCCGCGACCTGCTCGGCAGCTCCGACCGGACGCTCCGCGAAAGTGCCTATCAAAATTACGCCGACGCGCACCTGCGCGTGCAAAATACGATGGCGACGACCTTGTCGGCGGGCGTCAAGCAAAACGTCTTTATGGCGCGCGCCAGAAACTATCCGTCGGCGCTCGCGGCGGCTCTCGAGCCTGAAGCTATCCCCGAAAGCGTCTTCTACACGCTGCTCGAGACCTTTAAGGCCAACCTTCCGACCTGGCACCGCTACTGGCGGGCGCGCAAAAAGCTTTTGGGCGTCGAGACTTTGGAGCCGCACGACATCTTCGCGCCACTCTCGGCAAACCCGCCGGTAGTGACCTTCGAGCAGTCGGTGGCGTGGCTCGCCGAGGCGCTCTCGCCGCTCGGCCCGGAGTATACGGGCGCGCTTACACAGGGTTCACTCGAAAAACGCTGGGTCGACCGTGCCCCGAACGTGGGCAAACGCATGGGCGCATTTTCGACCGGCGTTCAGGGTACGGAACCTCTCATCATGATGAGCTGGAGCAGCGATGTGTTCGGCATGTCTACCCTGGCGCACGAACTCGGTCATTCGCTGCACTCTTACCTGACCTGGCAACATCAGCCCTACGCCTACAGCCACTACAGCCTGTTCGTCGCCGAGGTCGCCTCGAACTTTAATCAGGCCGTGTTGCGTGACTATCTGTTCAAACAGGTGCGGGGCGACCGCAACTTCGAACTCGCCCTGATCGAAGAGGCGATGGCGAACTTTTACCGCTACTTTTTCGTGATGCCGACGCTTGCACGTTTCGAGTTGGAGATTCACGAGCGCACGGCGCGCGGCGAAGCACTCTCCGCCCCGAGTCTGAACGCGCTCATGTTTGAACTGTTCGCCGAAGGCTACGGCGACGAGATGCAAGGCGACCACGACCGGGTAGGGATCACCTGGGCGCAGTTTCACACGCACCTCTACAGCCGTTTTTACGTGTACCAGTACGCGACCGGCATCTCGGGAGCGCACGCGCTGGCGCGGCTCATCCTAGACGGTGACGCGGACGCGGCGGCGCGCTACGTTGCCTTCCTTAAGGCTGGAGGTTCGCTCGACCCGCTCGACGCGCTGAAGCAGGCCGGGGTCGACCTGACCAAACCGGAGCCGGTAGAGGAGACGTTTGCGGTGTTGGAGGGGCTGGTGGGGAGGCTCGAGGCGCTTGCCGACTAGGTCTTACTCTCTGTCAAGGCTGCCCTTTACGTGCTCCGAGCAAGTGGCCTGTAGTATGTAGCTTGTAGCTTCGTTTTCCCTCGCCATTTGTGATCGGCCTCTTTCGGAGAGGTAGAGACCAAATTAGACGGCACAGATCAGCACCAAACTACAGTGTCCGGGTCTCGTAAAAAATTCAGGCGCTGTATACTGAACAGATGGATTCTGTCATTGCCCGCGACCCCGGTATTTTAGGCGGTTTAGCCGTGTTTAGAGGGACGCGTGTACCTGTTAAAAATCTGTTCGATTGCCTTGAAAAAGGCTACGCCGTGAGAGAGTTTCTCGAGGATTTTCCTGCGGTGTCGGAGCAGCAGGTCAGTTTGTTATTGCGGGAAGTCGAGAGAGAACTCAAGCTCACAGCAGCGTGAGGGTGATCGTAGACGAATGTCTGCCGAACCGCCTGTGCAAGGCGCTCACCGGACACGACGCCATCCTCGTACAAAAAGCGGGTTACAGCGGACTCAAAGACGGAGCACTGTTAGACCGCATAGACGGCACATTCGACGTTTTTATCACCATTGACGGAAACTTGACCTATCAGCAAAATCTTACCGACCGCCGTATTGCCGTCGTCGTGCTCAGGGCGGTGACAAATGCATTTGAAGATGTAGAACCGCTGGTGAAATCTATCCTCGAGGTTTTACAAACGGTTGAAGCAGGTGACGTCGTTTACGTCGGCAGGGGAACCGAGTGACTTTTGGAGCCGTACGCTGACCGGGGCCAGACAGGTCATGGTGTGGTGGTGGGGAGGCTCGAGGCTTTAGAAGAGTAGACACAGTCGGCTTCAACATAGCGGCGCAGCCGACGATGTAGGGGTGTAGTGTCCCCAACGCTCAGATATCAGGATTTTGGTTGACCGACCCGGTAAAAACGCCTATCCTTGACGCATGACCATAGAACTCAGCCGAGATCAGGAAGTCTTGATTCAAAAGCAGCTCGCTAGCGGGCGCTACCACTCGCGGGCTGAGGTCATTGCCGAAGCACTCGAGCTTCTGGGCGATCAGGCGCAGCTCGAGGAGGCCAAGCTCGCCCGGTTGCGGACTGAAGTTCGGAAGGGCCTGGAGAGCAGTGACCCGGAACCACTGGATATGGCTAGCATTATAGCTGAGGCAGAGGTACGTTTTAAGCAGCGTACCGAGCGTTGACGCCCCGCGTTACCCGTCGTGCCGCTGCCCGCGCCGACCTCGCGGAAATATGGGATTACATCGCGCAGGACGACCCAGAACGCACGACCACATTTCTGAGCAGTCTCGAAAGCGTTTTTGAGACCCTCGCCAACCAGCCCAGGATGGGACGAGAACGTTCAGAGTTAGGTGAAAACGTCCGCAGCTTTCCAGCAGGTCGCTACGCTATCTACTACCAGCCGTATCTACTACCAGCCGTATCTACTACCAGCCGTGGCCCCATGGTGTGGACGTGGTGCGCGTGCTCCACGCAGCTCGTGACGTAGCGCGGCTCGTAGGTTAGGTCGCACGTTGGGTTTGGCAATTCATTTAGCTTACTAAACGCGCCAGAATGAGCCGGAGGACGACCTATAGACAAAACCAGATTACCGACGCTGCCCGGTTATAGTCTGCTCAAAAACGGTTATGAACAGATGTGGGAAGCAGGTCGCGCCGACGTCGAAACCGGTAACGTAGACGCCGACCCCGTACCCACCGCGGCGAGTTTGCGCTGGGGGGTGAGTATCGTTGCGAGAGTTGCGCTTCCGTCGGCTGAAACCCTTCAAGCACTCGCCGACCGGTGCCGCCATCTGTGCGGAGAAAATCACACCCTCTATACTCGAGCTAATGTTCACGTGACCGTTCGCTCGTGTGAGTTTCACCGCTTCGGCGTGCTGCAAAACGACCCTTTTATTCGCGCCTGTCAAACCGTTCTCGCCGACGTGTGTCAACGTCACGACGCGCTCGAGATCGCTTACTGCGGCCTGAATGCCAACCGAACCGGCGTTATCGTTCAAGGGTACCCAGTGACCAACGCGCTTCAAGCCCTGCGAGAAGACCTACATAACCGACTGGGTGAGCTGGGTGTTCGGCGTGGACCGGAAAAAAACGGGGTACGCCGCACCGCTCACATCAGCGTCGCGGTTTTTGGCGGTGCTGTCGCCAACCCCTCGAGCCTGCACCGCTGGATTAGAAGCAACCGTGAAACGTGGTTCGGAACAGCCCGAATCACGCGCCTTACCCTCGTCAAATACGACCGCACCGCCTATGACGTGAAACTGATTCCATTTGCAGACTTTGCGCTGAGAAATAGCGAGCTTTAGCAACCTCTATCCTTGCGGCAACGTCACGTGAAACGCCGCCCCGCCCTCTGCGCGGTTGTGCGCCTCGACCCGGCCCCCGTGCAACTCGACTAAAGTGCGGACGATAGCGAGACCCAGACCGCTGCCCCCCCCGGCGCGGCCCCGGCTCGTCTCGGCGCGGTAGAAACGTTCAAAAACCTGCGCCCCTTCAGGAAACCCCGGCCCGGTATCTTCGACGCTCAGCTCGAGCCCCCCGGTAAGCGTCCCCACCGACACGCTCACCCGGCCTCCGGAGGGGGTGTAGCGCACAGCGTTCTCGAGCAAGTTGCTGAGCACCTGCGCCAGCCGGTCGGGGTCGGCGTAGAGGGGTGCCTGTGGGGCGTCGCTGCAAAAATCCAGCGTCAGCCCGCCGCGCTGTGCTTTCTCCCGAAAACTCTCGCAGACCCGCCTCGTCACTGCCACTAGGTCGGTAGGGCCGCGCTCCAAAGTCAGGCGTTTGGCGTCGGCGAGTGAGAGCGTGCGGAGGTCGTCGATAAGCCGCCCCAAAAGTTCGGTCTGGGCGTCGAGTTTGCCGAGTTCGCGCTCGTCGAAAGGAACGACGCCGTCTTGCATGGCGTCCAACTGGCCTTGCAAAATCGTCAGCGGAGTACGGAGTTCGTGAGCGATGTCGGCGATCATCGCTTGGCGCTCCCGCTCGAGCTGCTCTAAAGCCGCCGCCATCGCGTTGAAGTGGTGCGCCAGCATCGCGGTCTCGTCGCGGCTCCGGCGAGCGTAGTGGGGCAGTTCGGCGCGCGCCGAGAGGTCGCCCTCGGCGATACGTTCGGCGGCTCCGGCCACCGCCGAAATCGGGCCGGAAATACGCCGCGCCAGAAAAAACGCCAGCGTCAAGCTCAGCACCACCAGTACCCCGATGCTCAGCACCAGCACCCGGTTGCGAACGCGTCTAAAGCGGTTGTCTAGCGTCTGCACCTCGTCGTAGTTCTGGGTCAGCCCTTCGATCAGCGCCTCGAACTGCGGCCTCAGCAGCGCCGGGTCTTGCTTACGCTCCAACCCGTCGGTAATCGCTATCAGCGGGGCGCGGACCCCTTCGGGTAGCTGCTGAAACTGCCGCTGCGAAACGTACATCTGCAAAAGCGCCAGCAGCGTCGTCAGCAGCGCGACCCCGGCGATAGCCAGGCTCAGGCGGGTGACGAGCCGGTTTATAACGCCGCCTCGCTTAAACGGTAGCCCATCCCGCGCACCGTCTGAAGCATATCGGCGGCGTCTACCGCCTCGAGCTTTTTGCGTAAGTTTCGCAGGTGGACGTCGATCACGCGCTCCAACGCTTCGCTTTCGGGTAGCGCCGCCCCCAACAGCTCGGCGCGGCTGAAGATGCGGCCCGGCGACCCGGCGAGGTGGTGCAAAAGCCGAAATTCGGTGGCGGTCAGCTCCAACGAGCGTTCACCGATCCTTACCGACGCACGTAGGGGGTCGAGCTCGAGCGTCCCGACGCGCAAGGGCGCGCCCTGACCGGGCGGTTGCGAGCGCCGCAGCACGGCCTTGACGCGCGCCATCACCTCGCGCGGGCGAAACGGTTTGGTGACGTAGTCGTCGGCTCCGAGCTCGAGGGCGAGCAGTTTGTCCAACTCTTCGGTGCGGGCGGTCAGCATAATGACGGGAACCGTGCTCTCGGCGCGGACGGTTTTAAGCACCTCCAAACCGCCCATCTGGGGCAGTAACACGTCCAAAAGAATCAGGTCGGGGCGCGCCGTACGAACGAGCTTAAGCGCCGCGTACCCGTCGCCAGCGCGTTCGGTGCGGTAGCCGCTACTCCGCAGGTAGCCCTCTAAAATCTCGGCGATCTGCGGTTCATCTTCAACGACCAGCACCAGCGGCATGGTGCTTACTATACGGTTTGGGGCGTCCGCACGGGCGGGGTCAGGCGAATCGACAACCATCTAAAAACCCTACGCAAGTTCCGTGAAGTTCCGGCGTAGGGTTCGTCGAGATATTTTGGCTAACGTTACCGACCCGCCCGCACTTCGTCTAAAAGTTCGGTGAACGTAACGGGTTCGCCCGCGCCGGTATCGACCGGGGTGTCGGCTAGGCTCGGATTTTGCTCCAGAGCAGCCTCGAGAGGAGGTAAAGCGTCTCCGAAACGTCCCAGATCGTAGTAGATCAGCCCCAGATTGAGCTGTGCCTGGCTGTTTTCCGGATCGGCGGCGACGGCCCGCGAAAGGTAATCGACCGCCTTGTCGAGCCGTCCGAGGCGAAAGTAAGCGAAACCTGCGTTGTTGAGCACCGTGGCGCTCTCCGGCAGGCCCGCGAGCGCGGTTTCGTAGCTTTGGGTCGCGCCGCGCAGGTCGTCTTGTGACTGCCGCGCGTACCCCTGATAAAACGCGATAACGCCGCCCTCGGCGCTCTCCGGCGCGTCGCCTTGAGCCTCGGCGGCGCGGTCGAACGCAGCTTCAGCTGCCGCTGCGTCGCCTGCTGCGAGCGCCGACTGACCGGCCCCCAACGCTTCGGCGGCGGCGGGCTCAAAGGCTAGAGACTGCGCGCCCGACAGCTCCTGATTTTGCTGCACCACCCCTCGAGCATTTTGAATCGCCGCCGAGTCGGGTACGAGCCGCAGCGCCTCGTCGAGGGCGTTCAGCGCCTGGTCAAAGCGACCGGCGCGGCCCAGCGCGACGCCGTAGAGCGTGTACAGGTCGGGGTCTTCGGGGGCGGCGTTTAAGAGCGGCTCGAGCACCCTCAGCGCCGCGTCGGTCTGTCCGGCCTCGAGGTAAATCTGCGCGAGGTTGCGCTCTAAGACGCTGCTCAGCTCCGGGTTACGTTCAGCGGCGCTGCCTAGCGTTTCGGCAGCCGCTTCCGTATCTCCCTGTTGCGCCTGCGTAAGCGCGAGCTGATTGGCGACCTCGGGGTTGTCGGGAGCGAAAGTCTGCGCGTCGCGCAGCACCGTTTCAGCGCCCGCATAATCGTCAGTTTTGCCGAGCAGGTCGGCTTCGGCGAGGGCCAGCGCAGCGTCTTGGGGGTAGCGCGTCCGGCCTTCGCGCAGGAGCGCGAGCGCCCGTTCACTCTGTTCTGCGGGCAGCCGCGCGGCGAGCGCGTACAAACCGGGGTCGGGTTCGGGGGCGGCGAGGGCGTCTTCTAAAAAGCTCACGGCTTCGGCGGTGTTGCCGCTCCGGACGGCTTCGGTGACAAAGGCGCTGCCGAGACCCGCCGATTCAGGGACGCGGGTCGCGCCGGTACGGAGGGTTTGCAACGCCGTTTGCGGGCTGCCCGCTTCGCGCTCGAGGTTTGCGAGCTCGAGGTAAGCCGCCGCGTAACGTGGGTACGCCGCCAACGCCGCCGCCAGGTCGCGCCGGGCCGCCGCCGGATCGTCTGAAAGCCGCGCCTGACCTGCGAGCGCGACGGCGTTGGCGGGATTGAGCTCGAGTGCGTCCGCAAACGCCGCCTGCGCCGCCCCCACCTCGCCCGCCGCCGCCAGCACGACGCCCCGGGCGACGAGCGCCTCGACGTCTTCAGGGGCCGTCTGAACGGCCTGCGACGACAACGCCAGCGCCTCGTCGTCTTCACCCGCCGCCGCCAGCACCTCGGCTCGTTCCGAAAGCGCCCACGCGCCGCCGCCCGCCGCGGCTTCAGTCAGTTCCGCCGAGTCGGCGCGCGAGAGCCCGAGCGACGCTTCGGCGACCGCGCCCAGGCCGTCCAGCGGCGGGGTCTGCGCGACGACTGCCGCCAGCTGCGCCTGATCTTCGGTGCTTACGTTTAGGCCCAGCTCGCTCACCACGGTATCGACGACGCTGCCGAGCAGTCCGGCGGGGTCGCTGAGCTGCCCTTCGACCGTGACGCGGCGGGTTTCGGCGTCTCCCTGGGCAAAAAAGACCTCTACGGTGGCGGCGTCCCCGTTACTCGTAACCAGACCACTGACGAGCGCGCGCGCGCCGAACGCCTCGGCGAATACAGCCGTGTCGAGCTGGGCGGTGTCGGTGCTCCGGGCGACCAGCAGCGTGTCGCCGACCGGCGGCGCGTAAACGTTGTCGATGACGTTGAGGCTGCGCTGCACACCCGTCGCCAGACCTAAACGGTAGGGCGCGGCGGCTTCGTCGGCGTCGAAAGCCAGCACAGCCACGCGGACGGGTTCGGTTTGGGCTTGAGCGGCTCCCAAAAAAATAAAAGAGGCGAAGATAAGGGCTTTCATGTTCTGGAGTATACCGGGGACGAGGTGAGAAGCGTCCTCGACGCCCCCGCTGACGGTCTACAACTTAGACGGGTTACAACTTAAAGGCTCCCGGCAGCAAACCTAGGAGCGTCCACCTCTTCACTACGCCCCGGTCGTTGACCAAAAATACCTCGGCGTCCTCGGCGAACTCGAGTAGCACCTGACGACACGCGCCGCACGGGGTCGCCGGTTCGGGCGCGGTGGTGTAGACGACGATCTCGCTGAACACGCGTTCACCCGCCGACGCCAGCGCCTGCACCGCCGACTGTTCGGCGCAGCGACCGAGCCCGTAAGAGGCGTTTTCGATATTCGCGCCTGCATAGACCGCGCCGCTCGCCGCGCGCAGGGCCGCGCCGACGTGAAAGCCGGAGTAGGGGGCGTAGGCGTTTGCGTGGGCGCGTTGGGCAGCCTCGAGGAGGTCTTCCGGAACATTTTTCGGGTTGTCTGACATGCGGTAGTGTAGCCCATACTTCTTGAAATTCGGTTGTTAGAAATAGATGAAGGTGTTTTGCTAATGCGGGGTATTGGGTGGTAGGTCGAAGCACACTACTATCATCGTTTCAGTGGGGAAGCAGCTGTGAGCGACGGTCGTTTCGTTTCGACCCTTTCTCAGCCGCCTTATATTCCCAGTGGAAAGCTTGTAGACTCAGTTATGCCAAGTCTGAATGAGAAACACACCGACTTCAAATTGACTTTTGAAATTGCAATCATTGAGCATTTGGGTCTAAATCTGTACTCAGAGGTGCATTCCGCGATCTCTGAGCTTTTAGCTAATGCCTACGATGCAGAAGCTACAGAGGTCAATATAGAGATTCCAGTAGGCATCCAGCTAGGGTTAGAAGGCCAAAAGATAGTGATTAGCGACAACGGGCATGGCATGACCTATCAAGAATGTAGAGACAACTTCCTTAAAATAGGACGAAACCGCAGGCGACAGTCAAGAAGATCACGAAACGGTAGCAGGATCGTGATCGGCAAAAAAGGCATCGGTAAGTTAGCCGGGTTCGGTATTGCCAATCAGGTTCGTGTTTGTACTGTTGCCAATTACAAAGAAACAGAGTTCTTGCTCAATCTTCAGGCGATTCAACGGGCTGAGCCAAAAAAGTTTTCCGATGAGTCTTCGCAAGAAGGATTAGTGACTACGGATGAATACGAAGCGGATATCACAAGAGAATATAAACCAAACTTGTTGAAGGTAGAGCAAGAGGTAGAAGAGAAACAGGGTACTATAGTTACACTCGAGAAAATTCGTCCTTTAGATGCGATTGACTTGAAGGAATTTATAAATTTGCTGGCACGTAAATTTGCAATCTTTGGCGGAGACTTTGTCGTTAACCTTATAGAAACAGGCTCTGGTCATAAAACTAGGATTGAAAAATTTGATGTACCAACACAGTTCCGCTTCCCGAAAGAAAATTGGGGCAAGGAAGAGATACACACTCCCACTATGGGGAAACAGGAAGTCGAATACTGGATTGGTTTCACCAAGGCGACAATCAAAGAGGACTCGGTCCGAGGAATTAGCGTTATAGCAAACGGCAAATCCGTTCAAGACCCCTTTGATTTCAAGCTTTCGGGAGGGACAGAGGGTCAGTTTGGTCTCCAGTACATGACGGGCGAAGTAAAAGCTCACTGGCTCGACGAACACTCCGTAGATGTAATTGCTTCTGACCGAGCATCAGTACGGTGGAGTGATCCCGACGCCAGCAAACTACTCTTATGGGGTAGGCAAAAAGTAAAAGATTCTTTGAAAGATTGGGTCAAATCACGAGCCGAAGAGACTGTTAAAGAGATAACGGACGAAGCTCCAGACATCAAAAAGGAAATCGATAGCTATCAAGGGGAAGCTAGAGAGGAGCTAAAGCGAGTAATAGAGAGGGTTGTATCTAACATTGCCCATGTGGGACCTACAAGAACTCGTGAAGTGGTTGTGTCAATTGTTAACTCTTACCGACACGATCACATAAGGATTGTTCTGAACAAAATCATTGCTGGAAAGGGCGGCATTGATATGTTTGCGGAGGCACTTCGTCAATGGGATTTGATAGATGCAGTGCTAACCTTTCAGGAGTTGTCTGTCAAGTTGTCAGCTATAAGAACTTTACACATTCTGGTTCTTGGCAAGGCGACTGAAGTAAGATCAAAATCTGGAGATTTATCTTTACATGAACATCTTGCCGCTCACCCGTGGCTTATAGATCCAATGTTCACGGGAATGGAGCATGAGAGGAACATCGACAAATTCATTTTAGAGCGTTACAATCTCAACGCCGCGCAAGGAAATGAGGGCAAAAGATTTGACTTCATCCTCACGTACAGTTCTGAGAAAGTACGCATTGTCGAAATAAAGTCTGCCAAAGACCCGATTGATGTTAGAGGTATGACCAACCTTACGTATTATCATCAACGCATCAAGAAAGCAGAAGGCAAGCAAAACAAACCACGGTCCGTAAAGACCTTACTCGTATACAACGGCAACGCTACCGGCGACGCGGATGGCATGTTAGACAGCCTCAATGATGAATACGAAGTTTACACTTGGGATGATCTATTCGCCAGAAATTCGACAATTTACAAAGAGCAGCTAAAACGTGTGCGTGAAAAAAACCCCGATGATCCTAGAATTAAGAACTTGTGGGATGTTATGCGTCTCCGGTTGGAAGGTGTCTCTGACTCACTTGGTTCTGCTGAGTCCAATTAGAACGATCAACGACTTGATTAAGTGTCGTCAATTTGGTGACTAGAGGTGTTTGGGTGGCGATCAAAAGAGCAGTCAGCTTATTTTCTAACTGTGGTGCTGGCGATCTTGGTTACAGGAACGCTAGTTTTCGCTTCGATGTTATGGCTGAACTGATACCACGTCGGCTGGAGGTTTGCCTACTAAACCATCCCGAAGCTGATGGAATCGTCGGTGATCTGAGAGATACTTGGCCAACCGTTATCAGTAAGTACCGTGAAAGAGCAGGTAGTGAAGAGTTAGACCTGTTGGCTGCGTGTCCTCCCTGCCAAGGTATGAGTAGTGCTCGAGGAGATCGCGGTTTAGCTAATGACCCGGATGCGGGAACAAAGGACAAGCGTAATCTGTTAGCCGTAGTTATTGCTGAAGTCGCCAAATCACTTCTGCCAAGACTAATAGTTGTAGAGAACGTTCCGGCTTTTCTAACTAAGAAGGTTCGCCATCCACTGACCAATGAAGCATTATCTGCTGCCACCCTTCTGGCTTCTTTGTTGGAGTCAGATTACGCGGTGTTCGCAGTACTGCTTGATATGTGCTCCTACGGTGTTCCTCAAACGCGAAAGCGTACCTTCTTGACTTTTGTCCGTAAAGACTTGCCTGGTTTAGACAAGCTCCTGGATACCAACAAATCTCCTTTTCCAAAGCCCAGTCATGCCAACGACCACAGCGGTATAAAGCCTGTCACGTTGCATGAAGCTTTAATAATGCTTGATGCTCCAAGTTTGGATGCTAGTTCTGTTTTGAGAGCCAGGAGCAGCATTGCGGGAGGTTTACATGCTGTTCCGGTGTGGAAAGATCGCATGTATAAAATGGTTGCTGCCATTCCTGAATACTCTGGAGCTAGCGCATGGGAGAACTCATCTTGTGAGAAGTGCGGAAGGGTCGAGGTCGGGAAAGGCGATTTAGTGTGTCCTCGTTGTAATGAAGTTCTGTTGCGACCGACCATAATAGATGAAAACGGTGCTCCCCGCTTTATCAAGGGATTCCGAACGTCGAGTTACCGTAGAATGCGTCCGAACCAACCTGCGGCAACTATAACTACGGCAAGTGGACACATAGGTAGTCACTTCACAATACATCCATTTGAAAACAGGCTTTTTAGTCCTCTTGAATGTGCTTATTTACAAACATTTCCCAAAAATTTCCAGTGGGGGGACGCTTTGAAAAAATGGGGTCATACTAGCATTCGGCAAATGATTGGTGAAGCTGTTCCTCCGAAATTTACAAAATTGCATGGAGATGTTTTGGTGGAAGTTTTGGACTGTACTATCTCAGATAAGGTTATTTCGTACGCTGATGTGCGTTGCAAAACGGCGAGCAAAAAAATGAATCCCGCCATCTTATGAAATTGTTAATGTAAGTGGGGCTATGTGGAGTGAGGTTTGACGACTTGTAAACCCGCGTGCTTTATTTCGTCTAAAATCTGCTTAATACTCTAAGCACTTGAATAAACGTCTGTAGCAAGGGCGGCCCCAACACCCACGCCCCGACTCCCACCGAAATCAGGGCCGCTACCAGTACCGCCCCGGCAGCGGCGTCTTTGGCATGTTTGGCGACCGGGTGCAGTTCGGGCGAGGCGAGATCGACGGCGGCCTCGAGCGCGCAGTTGAGCATCTCTAGAGACAACACCAGCGCGCACAAGATGAGGATCGGTACGACGCCGGTTCGGAGGAGCAGCCCGAGCGTCAGGGCCATCACCCCGACGCCTACCTCGAGCCGAAAATTACCACTCGTCGCCCACACCGCCGCGATACCCGCGAACGCCGCGCGAAAGGCGGCCCGCAGCCGCGTCAGCGAGAGAGCAGCGCCACGATGCGCGTTTGGTTGGCGCGGAAGTCTGCCCATGCGTCCTCCGTGGGGTGATCGTGTCCGAGCAGATGGGTGAGCCCGTGCGCGGCGAGGGTAGCGACCTCGTGCTCGAGAGGGTGGCCCGCCGCGTCCGCCTGACGCTGCGCGGTGTCGAGGCTCACCACTACGTCGCCTAAATGCGGCACGTCCGGCACGCCGTCGTCGCCGAGTTCAAAAAGCGGAAACGACAACACATCGGTGGGGGTATTGACGCCCAAGTGTTCACGGTTTAGAGCGTGAATCTCGTCGTCGCCGGTCAGCACCAGCGTCAGCTGTTTATCGGCGACGCCGAGTTCAGCCTTGAGGGTATTCAGCGCCCGTTTGAGGGCGTTACGGGAGAGATACCGCTGCGCTTCGCCGAGAATCTCGGTCACGCTTTAACCTGCCAATCTCTTCGGAAGAGGGGTAGCTGACGCGGCGGTGCAAAATCGCCGTCATGGTTCGCTCGAAGGTGTTGGCGATGACCTCCAGGTCGTGAAAGTTGAGCGGGCTTTCAGCGAGTTGGTCGTCTTGCAGGCGTTGCTCGATAAGTCGGTCGATCATCGCCCGGATACTGCCCTGCGTGGGTTCGGAAAGTGTCCGCGAGGCCGACTCGACCGCGTCGGCGAGCATCAGTACGGCGGTTTCTTTGGTCTGTGGTCGTGGCCCGGCGTAGCGGAAGTTCAGCTCTTTGATAGTGTCCGAGCCCTCGAGCGCGCGTTTGTAAAAGTACGCCAGAATGGTAGTGCCGTGGTGTTCGTTGACGAAAGGCTCGAGAGCTTTTGGCAAGCCGTATTCGCGCAGCAGTTCCGCGCCGTCTCTGACGTGACTGGTAATAATCAGGTACGACAGGTGCGGCGAGATGTGGTCGTGCGGGTTGTCCCCGGCAAACTGGTTTTCGGTAAAAAACTGCGGGCGTTTCAGCTTGCCGACGTCGTGGTAGAGCGCCCCGACGCGCGCCAGCAGCGCGTCGCCGCCGATATTTTTAACCGCCTGTTCGACCAGATTTGAAATAATTAAACTGTGCTGATAGCTGCCGGGAGCTTCCAAGAGCAGTTTTTGCAGCAGTGGATTCGACGGGCTCGTAAGCTCCAACAGCCGAAACTCGGTTAAAAATCCCAGGTTGCTCTCGGTCAGCGGCAGCGCCGCGAGCGCCAGAATACCTGCCAGTACGCCGCCGCCCACAAGCCACGCCATCGCCTCCGCCATCGCCAGCGTCCCGAAACCACCGCTCAGAGCGGTGTAGACGCCGAACGCCGCGGCCCCGGCGACGCCGCTCGAGAGACCGGCGAGCAGGAGCGCCGCGCGCGTGCGAAAGGTGCGCGCGGCGAGCACGGCGACCGTACCGCCGACGAGCACGGTAAAAAGGGTGGCGAAGCTCGAGCCCGGCGTCAGGAACGCCGTCACCACCCCCAACCACACCGCCAGCACGAAAGCGATCCGTTCGCCGAACAGCACCGCGCCCAAGAGCGGCAAAAACGCGACGAACAGAAAGTGGGTGTCGGCGAGCAGCGCAAACCGCTGTACGAGCAGCGCGGCGGCCCACAGCAGCGCCAGAAACGACAGCTGCCCGACCGTGGTGTTCTGACGCAGGGCGGTGTAAAAGTATGCCAGCGGTAGGCTCAGCAACAGCGCGATCAGCACGCTTGTCAGGCCCAAGCGCACCCCCTGCTCGAGCAGCTCTTCGAGCGGGTTGTAAAGCCCGACGGACTCGAGCACGCTCAAGGTGTTTTCAGAGAGCGGTTCGCCGCGCGCGACGATCACCTCACCGGCCTCGAGGGAGCGCAGTACCGGCGTGACGCTCGCCGCCGCCGCCATCCGCGCCGCCTCTGACGAGCGGGCGTTGGGTTCTGCGCTCGGCAGCAGCCGCTCACCGAGAATCTGCCGGACGCGGGGCCGCTCGGCCCCCGGAACGAGCGCCGCCGCCTCGGTTATAAGCGCCCCCAGCGCACGTTCGTTGACCCCCTGCGGGCGACCGTAGGCCGTCGTTAAAAATCGTTTGACCCGGGCCGGAACCGGGCTACGCGCGATTTCGTCTGACACCAGTTCTTGCAGTTCGGGAACCGAGCTGTAGATGGTTCCGACCTGAGCCCGCGCCGCCTGCCGTTCACGGGCGGTCGCTACCTCGTCGGTCGCCGAAAGCTGTTGCGGAGCCAGAAACGTCTGCGGGCTCGGCGCACCGGCCCTTAGCAGCGTGTCAGGCCCGAAACCGTACACGCTATACAAAAGGCACGCCAGCACCCCGGCAAAAACGGCGCTCGAGACCCCGAAACGTCGCCACGAGAGGTCACGGCGTCTGCGGCGACCGGGGCTAGGGTTCTTGGATGCTGTCATACGCTTTGACGATGCGGGCCACCAGCGGATGCCGCACCACGTCGGCTTCGGAAAAGTTGATAAAGCTGATGCCTTCGATGTCTTGCAAAATGCGCTGCCCGACCTTGAGGCCGCTCGTCACGTTTTGCGGCAGGTCGGTCTGGGTCACGTCGCCGGTCACGACCACGCGGCTGTTAAAACCCATCCGCGTCAGAAACATCTTCATCTGTTCGGGGGTGGTGTTTTGCGCCTCGTCGAGGATGATAAAGGCGTCGTTGAGCGTCCGACCACGCATGAATGCCAGCGGCGCGACCTCGATGGTGCCGTTTTGAAAGAGCAGTTCGCCCTTGTCTCCGTCGAGCATGTCGTAGAGCGCGTCGTAAAGCGGGCGCAAGTAGGGGTCGATCTTGGCTTGCAAATCGCCGGGTAAAAAACCGAGCCGTTCACCCGCTTCGACGGCGGGGCGCGTCAACACGATGCGTTTGACGCGTTTGTCTTTAAGCGCCTGCACCGCCATCGCCACCGCCAGGTAGGTCTTGCCGGTTCCGGCAGGGCCGATACCGAAGGTGATCTCGCTGTGCTCAATCGCCGAGACGTAGCGGCGTTGTCCGGCGGTTTTGGGGCGGGCGCGGCGCGGCAGACGCTCGGCGGCCCCTTCGGGGGGCGGGGTTTGAGCTGACCCGTTGCCGGTCGCACTTTCCGGCCCGGCGTGGTCGCTGCTGAGGCGTTCCAGACTGAGGTGCTCGAGTTCGGTCGGGCTGATCGCGTCGCCGCGCCGGATACTGGCGAGCAGCGACGAAAAGGCGCGCTCGGCCTCGGCGACTTCGCCCGCGTCGCCGGAGAGCCGCAGTTCGTCGCCGCGCGCGACGACTCTGGCGCTCAGTTTGTGACGCAAAAGTTTTAGGTTTTCGTCGTTTTGCCCGAATAGCGAGATAGCCTCGGCGGGCGAGCGTAACTTCAGGGTCGACGTTGCGATAAACGGGTCCTCCTCTTAGATAGCGGCGGTGAGAGCACCTGATGCCAGGCGATACCGTTCATCACGGTAGACGCGTCGAACCGCAATTTATCCGGCCCGAGTGTAGCGCGTTTGCCCTCGTTGAGGCGTTGCACACGCAGGGGCGGCGCGGTTTTGGCGGCGCGGTCGGTGCTGCCTGCCGGACGCGCCTGCACAGGTCGCGCCTGGGCGGGTCGTACCTGGGCAGGCCGTGCTTGAGCGGGTTGGGCGCGAGTCGGGCGAGCCGTGGCTTGCTCGGGTAACGGGTCGAAAAGCGGTTTGCTCTGGGTCGGCCCGCTTGTGGGCGCGTCCGGGCGCGAGCGGGCTGGTTCCGACGACTGCGCCTCACGAACCCGCCGCTGCGCCTCCTCGAGCCACCTCGGAAGGTCGCTGGCCTGGGTCGGTTGCGGTTGGGGCGTCGGCCTGGTGGTTTGGGTCGAGGCTCGAGTCGGGCCTGGGGGCGTACCGGTCGTGGTTTTAGAGGGTTGTCCGGGTCGACCTTCTTGTCGGCGCTGGCTTTCCTTGTTCGCTTCCTCTTGTCTGCCCTGCCCGCTCAAACGGCGCACGATGTTGCCGAGCGCGGGCAGCACGAAAAACAGCACGATCAAGATCAGCTCGAAAGGGATGTTGGGAAGATTCAACTCCCGTCGCCCCCGTCGGTCGCGCGGGCGATGTTGCCGCGCATCTGGGTGTCGGACTGGAGGTTCTCGAGGTTATAGTAGTCCATCACTCCGAAATTGCCCTGACGAAACGCTTCAGCGAGGGCGCGCGGCACCTCGGCCTCAGCCTCGACGACCCTGGCGCGCATCTCTTCGACCTTGGCGCGGTTTTCCTGCTCGACCGCGACCGCCATCGCGCGCCGCTCTTCGGCCTTGGCCTGCGCGACGCGTTTGTCGGCCTCGGCCTGGTCGGTCTGCAAGGTCGCGCCGATGTTTTTGCCTACGTTGACGTCGGCGATGTCGATCGACAAGATTTCAAACGCGGTTCCCGAGTCGAGACCACGCCCGAGGACGGCTTTGGAGATGATGTCCGGGCTTTCCAAGACCATCTTGTGGGTTGCCGAAGAGCCGATCGACGAGATGATCCCCTCGCCGACGCGGGCGATGATGGTGTCTTCGCCCGCGCCCCCGACGAGCCGCTCCAAGTTGGCGCGCACCGTCACCCGGGCCGTGCCGATCAGTTCGATACCGTCTTTGGCGACCGCGGCGATGTTGGGGGTGGTAATCACGCGCGGGTTGACCGAGACTTTTACCGCGTCCAAAACGTCACGACCGGCGAGGTCGATAGCGGCGGCGCGGTCGAAGGGCAGACCGATTTTGGCTTTATCGGCAGCGATCAGCGCGTTTACCACGCGGTCGACGTTACCCCCGGCGAGAAAGTGGGCCTCGAGCAGGTCTTGGGTTACGTCGATACCGGCTTTGTCGGCTTTGATCAGCGGCAAGATGATGCGGTGCGGCGGTACGCGCCGTAGTCTCATGGCGACGAGGCTCGTCAGGCTGACGCGCACCCCCGCCGAAATTGCCGAAATCCACAACCCCACCGGGACGAACGAAAACAAAACGATAAAAAAGATAACGACGACGGCGGCGATGATCAAGATACTAAAGTCCACAAAAACTCCTTTGATTTAGAACGAACTGGGTTACGGATATTACTGCATTATACGCGCTCGGCAAAGCGTCACCACGCATTTGGAAAGGTTTCGGCTTCTGGGGGTCGCAGGGAGCCGTCGGCAGCGGCCCTGGGTAGAGATGTCGGCGTCGCGTAGCACCTGAAATCCGCCTCCGAAACGACCGCCGAAAACCGCCAAGCGGGGGCGTGGTTCACCGGCTCAACTCGCGTCCTGCGCGCGTACGGTAACGCGGTTGCCCTCGACGCGGATGATCTCAATGGCGCTGCCGCGGCCCACATAACCGCCCTCGGCCACCACATCGACGCGCAGTTCACCCAGCTGAGCCGTTCCCGCCGGGCGCAGGTCGGTGAGCGCGGTACCGGTCTGACCGAGCAGATCGTGCGCCGACTGCGGCGCGATCAGGTTCTCCTCTTCCTGGGACGACTTAAGCCGCGCGGAGAGGGTGAGCGGGCGGGCGAGCCGTGAATTGGGCAGCAGCCATAACGCCAGACCCAGGAGCGCCGCGCCGAAGATGGTCGTATAGCTGAGCATCGTCAGGGTATCACCCTGAAAAATACGCGCGACGCCCCACGCCAGAACCGCGAACCCCAACACTCCGGCGACGCCGAAACCGGGGATGACGAAGAGCTCTAGGGCGATCAGCACCACGCCGCCTACGATCAGCGCCACGTCGAGCAGCCCCGGCGGGCTCGCGGCGAACGACCCGGCGAAAAAGAGCAGCAGCGACACGACGCCGACGCCCCCGGGAATCCCAAACCCCGGCGTAAAGACCTCTACGGCGATCCCGATGACCCCGACCGCCAGCAGCGCCGCTGCCAGCAGCGGATTGGTCAGCACCCCGGCGAGGCGTTCCCAGGGGGTGGCCGCGAGCCTCTCCACGCTCACGTCGCCGTACCCGAGCTGCGCCAAAGCGTCGCGCAAGCTGTCCGCTTGCAAGTCGGCGATGTTGTATTCGACCGCCTGCGCCGCCGTCAACGTCACCAGCTCTTCGCTCGTCGATAACCCCGGAATCTCGATACGTTCCGAAACCATCCCTTCGGCAACCCGGACGTTGCGGCCCCGCGCCTCGGCGACCGCCCGAAACTGCCCGCGCCACACCGAGTTGATCTTTTCCGAGGCGGTTTCGCCGGTAATCCCGTTGATCGCCGTTGCCGCGCCGATCGTGCCGCCGGGCAAGATGGCGAGCTGCTCGGCGCTCATGGCGATCAGCGCGCCCGCGCTCAGGGCTTGGTTGGCAACTGCAATCGTCGGGACGGGCGCGTTCAGAATAGCCGCTGAAATCTCCTCGGCGGCGACGACCGCCCCTCCCGGCGTGTCGATCTCGAACACGACGGCTAGTGGCTGTTCGTCGGCGGCCCGCGCCAGCCGCGACTCGACGAGTTGCACGGTGGCGGCGGTGATCTGGGTGTCGATAGGAATCGTCCAGACGGCGCGCGGCGTCGGCGTGCTCGGCGCTGCGGCAAAGGCCGCTGCTGAAAAGGCCGCCACGAGCATAAATGCGGATACGACCAGCACCGTCAGCGTAAACGTTTGACGCCGGAGAGAAGCGAAAGCGAGCTGTGCCATACCTGAGTATAGCGGGCGCAGATGGCCGCCTGCGTCAGCCAAGAGGGTACCGGAAGGTAAAAGGGGCAGGTTGATCCAGGTGCTTTTTGGCGAGGCGCTCAGCTTAGGTCACGGTTGCGACGAGACACTTTTTGTTCGTTATAAGGTTTTGTTGCAGTTTTGTCGGGGTTTCCAGCGTGTGCCACATATCCACGAAGGCGTTGGGAAGTCGAACCGACCTGGTGCTGGAGCGGTAAGTGCAATCTGAAACGCAGCACGAAAGGGCTCGCCGCCGTACGCTGGAGACGCGTAACGCCTCTGGAGGACGTGTATGCTCTTTCTTTCACTTATCTGTTTTGTGCTCGCCCTGCTCGGCGCGTTTTGGGTTTTTCGGGCGTTTACCAAAAAGGACGAAACACCTACCGAACGCGCCGACCTCGACCGGGCGGGCGGCATCATCTTTACAGTCGTCTGCTTGAGCGTGGGCGGCGTGGCGCTTTACCTCTACTCGAGCGGCTTTTTAGACCCCACACCGGGCCTGACGCCGGATACCGAAGTGACGGCTTCAGCAACGGTCTAGGTCGTCCGGAGTTCCAAACTAAAATGACGCGCGCCCGACAACCAGGCGCGCGTCGGACTACTTTTTCGGTTGGAGGTCGGTAAAAACTTGTCCTGAAAGCAGATAGATAATGTCTTTGAGATTGACTTGCTCTTCTAAACAGCTGATCTCGACTTCGAGCTGTTGTTTTTCGGGGAGCGACCACCACCACAGGAGGGCGTCGGGGGAAAGGTCTTTCATAACCCCACTGTAAGGGCAGCCACGGCCTGATTTGAGTAAAAGTTTGGCATCTGGAGCCGATAAACCGCGATTGTGAAATACCCTACGCTCTAAGCATCCGCTCATGTCGTCTAACACGAGCGAAGTCTCGAGCTTTGGGTTTTTGAGTACAGAGCAACGAGTGCCAAGCAATGAGTACCGAGTAACGAGCCATGCGTCTCGAGGGATGGAGCGGTGAGTAAGGTGGCCTAGCTGTCCAGGTTGAGATTTTTTGTGGCTTGGAGGAGAGCTTGCGCGTCTCTGCGCCTCCGCCCCAGCCGGGTGTGCGCCGCCGGGTCGGGGGTGAGGAGGGTGTGGACGCCGCCTACGGCTCCAGAACCGGCGCGCGCCGCTGCGTCTTCTAGAGTCGTCCACGACAGCGCCACCTGTGCGAGCAGCGCCGCGCCCGTCGCCGAGGCGTCGGCGACGGGGTTGAGTTCGGTTTCGACGCCCAGCGTATCGGTAATCAGCTGCGCCCAGAACGGCGAACGGGTAACGCCGCCGGTGAGCTGAACCGGGCTCGAGTTGGGAGCAAGTAGGGGTGCCGGACGCGCGTCGGACTCGAGCAGGTCGAACACGTCGGCGAGGGTAAAGGCGACCCCCTCGAGCGCCGAACGTGCGAGGTCGGCGCGGGTGTGGTGTTCACCGACGCCGAAAAAACTGGCGCGCAGGTCGGCGTTCCAGTGCGGGGTGCGTTCGCCGGTCAGATAGGGCAGGCAGAGCGGCGCGCCTGTGACGGCGGCACTGGCGGCGTCGTCTAGCAGCCGGGTGTACCCCTCGTTTTTGGGCAGTTCACTATAAAAGGTGCGGCGCGCCCAATTGAGCGTCAGACCACCGTTGTTGATCGCGCCCCCCGCGAAGTAGCGCCCCTCGAGGAGCAGATAGCACCAGCTCAGCCGGTCGGGGCCGAGTTGTGGCGCGTCCGCGACCCGCCGCACCGCGCCACTCGTCCCGAGCGTGAGGATGGTCTCTCCAGGTCTGGCGACGCCCGAACCCAGATTCGCCAGCCCGCCGTCGCTGCTTCCCGGAAAGATGGGCGTCCCGGCCCTCAAGCCGGTAGCGGCGGCAGCGGTCTGGGTGGTTGCGCCGAGCCGGTCGGTCGGGCTGAGCAGGTCGGGCAGCTGCGCCGCTGTAACCGACGCCAGCGTCAGGGCCGCCTCGTGCCAGCGGGCGCGGCGAAGCTCCAAAAGGCCGGTCGTCGAGGCGAGGCCGATATCGGTCGCCAGCGTACCCGACAAGCGGTAAGCGAGATAATCCTTGAGCGATACGAACACCTGCGCGCGCCCGAACCGTTCCGGGTAGGCCGCCCGCATCCAGCGCAAACGCGCGGGATGGTAGGGGGTCTCGAGCGGACATCCGGTGTGCGTGTAGAGCGCCTTTTCGTCGGCTTCTTGCCGGAGCATCGGCAGCACCGCTTCGGGGCGGCTGTCGGCCCAGGTCAGCGCGTCCTCGAGGGGCTCGAGGCGTGGCCCGAGCGCCAGCACGCTGTGCATCGCGCCGCTCAGCGCAAGCCCCGCAAAAGACGCCGCGCCGAGTTGTTCGGTGGTCTTTTGCAGAACCTGACAGACCGCCGCCCAGAGCGTTTCCGGATGTTGCTCGGCGCGACCCGAAGCGTCGGTCAGCAGCGGATAACCAGCCGCCGCGCCGCCCCGGACGCGCCCGGCAGCGTCGAGCGCGACCACCTTGCAACCGCTGGTACCGACGTCGAGCCCGAGGGTGAGGGAGTCCATAAGGCTTCAGCTTACCCTCCGGGTTCAGCTTCGGGCTACTGCGCGTTCTGTCCGCGTTCAGGTTTTGTCGGCGCTCGCCGTTTAGAAAACGCCTCCAAGTTCGCGCCCAAGTTCGCGCCAAAAACGCAACACGTCAACGCTTCCCAACCTTCCTAATTCTCCCTTTTTCTTCTGATGCAGCCTAAAGTCGCAGCACGCAGCCTAAAACGTCGGTAGAACCCAAACGCACGTGTTTTAGCACTTCGTTTATCGGCTTTTCGGGCGGCCTAATCCGGTTCTGGAGGGAGCGTGTGGCTAGCGTATAGACACAATTTTACAAGCCATACGCCACTTGCCAACACCATAAGAACACCACGACATCTGCTTAAAACTCCATCCCAGCCAAAAAACCATCCGACCGGACTGTACGCAAGCACGTCATCACCGGCACATCTACCGGATTTCGGCACACCGTCACGGAAAAGCTGCGCCGACCGCCCTTATACTCTAGGCTATGACCAACCCCCGGAAAACCCCGCGCGCTGGCCCCGGCTGGCGTCTGCCGCTCGCGCTACTCGCCGCGCTGCTCACGCTCGCCGCCTGCTCCGGCAACGGTGAGAAAACCAGCCCGCTGACCCTCGAGTTGGGGGCCGACACCTTACAGGGTGAAGCGCCCCTAGTCGTCAACTTCGCCGCCACCTCGGAACCGCCCCGCAACGACCTTTCCTACCGCTGGGTCTTCGGCGAGGACGGCTCGAGCGCCGGAGGCCGGAGCCGCGCCCACGTCTTTACCGAACCCGGCAGCTACCCGGTTCTTGTCAACGCGGTCGGCGGCGGCCTGAGCGCGCGCGCCGAAGTCACCGTCGAGGTAACCGAAACGAGCGGGCCGCCCGACATCAGCAACCGTGTCCCGGTCGCCTCGCTCACCGCCGCCGTCACCGACCCGGCGTCACCCTACGAGGTCAGGTTTCTAGTCAAAGCCACCGACGAAAACAGCGCCGACACGCTTTCGTACAGCTTAGACTTCGGCGACGGGGCGCGCACCGCCCAAAACGACGTCACGCACACCTACGCCGCCCCCGGTTTTTATCTGGCGACGGTCGTCGTCACCGACGGGCGGGGCGGGGTGGCGCTGGCTGAAGAAGAGGTGACGATCAAGTAACCGCTCTGACAAATTGCCCTACACCAAACATCACCTGAAGCTCGTCTCAGGTGATGTTTTACATTGCCCTGTTCCCACTTTTGTTGCTGGATACTGTCAAGCTATGTCTGAGCTGCTCCTATCACCCCGAAGGCAAAACACGATGAGCGAGAGAGGAACCAGAAATCTACAGGCCACAAGCTCCATCAAAGCGTTTCGCTCGCGGCGGCGGAGCCCTCCACCCAGCGCCCCCCGTCCGTTGTAACCTCGAGCTTCCAGACCGGCAGGATTTCTTTAAGACGGTCGATAGCGGCGTGGGTCGCCAGCAGCGCGTCTTTTCGGTGCGCCGAAGACACGACGATCACGATCGACGCCTCACCGGGCTCGAGCCGTCCTAAACGGTGTGCAAAAACGATATGACCCAGCTCGAAACGGTCGCGCAGCTCAGAAGCGGCGCGTTTCATCTGCACAAGAATCATCGCCTCGTAACCCTGATAGTCGATGTGCTCGACCTGTTGACCGGCGTTGGGCGAACGCACCGTTCCGCTAAAGGTAACGACTGCGCCGTAGCGGGCGTGGGTCGCTAGCTGCACGCAGCGGGACAAATTCAACTCGGCGTCGGTGACGAAAAAATGGTCGGGTGAGTCGGCGTCCTGTCCGGAACCACCGGCTACCGGCGGAAAAAAGGCCAGCGTTACGCCCTCGCTGAGGGTTTCGTCCGGCGCAGCGTAGGTCTCGTCGATAGCGGCGAGCGCGCCCCTGAGCTCGAGTTCAGGATAATCAGCCTCGAGCGCGGCGGCGGCTTCGCGGACGCTCGAGCCTGCGGGCAGGGTGAGTGTGACTCGGCTCTGCCCGACCCGCTCACGGTAACTGGCAAAAAAAAGTACCTCTACGGTCATCTCACTACGCTATCAGACCTGTTTACCTAAACCTGTTTACCCGAGCCTGTTTCGCAGCCTTGTGGTTGGACTCAGCTCGAGGGTTCGGTCGTGGTGGCGGTAACGGTTTCGGTAACGCCGCGCGCGATCATCAGCGTTTCGGAGTAGCGCATCCGGTGCGGCCCCAAGAGCAGCAATCCGGCGCGGCTGTTGCCGAGCTCGAGCTGCGCCGAAATCAGCGCCAGCGACTCGTCGAAGGCCAGCGCGAGCGCCTCGGCTGCGGTGGCGGGCGTCTCGATATGCTCGAGCACCCGTTTGACGAAACCCGGATCGGCGGCTTCGGGTTCGCTAAATAGATGTTTGAGACCACCTGAAAAGACGCGCGGCGCGCGCAGCTGCGGCCACGCTTCAGCGAGCGCCAGATAGGTCTCGACGCCGGTTTGGGCGCGCGCCGCGATGTCCAGAAGGGCTTGCGGCACCCTGTAAAGCGGCAGCGTAAGGCGGCGGAGGCTGGTTTCGACTTCGAGCAGGTCGGCGTCTGAAGGTGCGGGCGAGAGCTCGAGCGTAAGTTGCCGGACGAGGCCGTTCTCGAGCACCACCACCGCCAGCGTCCGTCGGCTCGACAACACCGACAGATGAACCTCGAGGAGGCGCAACTCGTCGTCTACCGGCAGCGTGACCACCACGGTATACCCCGACAGCTCGGCGGTCACGAGCGCCACCCGCTCGAGCAGCCCCTCGCCGTGGACTCCCTGAAGGCTCTCGGTGAGCAGCGCCAGCTGCGCGTCGGGCAGGGTGCGTGGGGGCAAAAACTTACGCGCGTAACGGCGATACCCCCGGCGGCTCGGAATACGTCCGGCGGAGGTATGCGGTTGAAGTAGGTAGCCCGCAGCCTCGAGCAGCGAAAACTCGTTACGAACCGTTGCGCTGCTGACCCGTAGCTGTTCGGCGACGACCGACGACGAGACGGGTTTGGCCGAAACGATATGGCGCTCGGCGACCTTTTCCAGAACCTGCTCGGTGCGGGCGTTCATGCACGTGAGTGTACCACCCGGCAGCAGGTATCACCGACCCCTACCGACCCTTTTGCAGTCCGTTTTAGCGCGAGCGCCGCGCTCGGCTGGGTAAGACCTTTACGCGTTTCGACTGAGTTTTGTCGACAGTTTCGGCTGTTGTGCCGAAAGAAGAAAGAGGTGTTTGAGAAGTTGAGGGACATTGCTATGTTTCTGTGTTGAGCATAGACTCGAGCAGATGTCCAACTGGCACGAGGCGACAAAAACCGGTTGCAAGTCCGGCACTCATAAAAACGCAGGGTGGGTGCAACCCCGGCGACGTTCTCGAGCAGCCTGCTAAATCCCGACTACCGACCTCTGACTACCGATTACTGAACACCGACCCCAAAGCTCAACCACCTATAAAAGCTTCAGTGCTCGCCCTATTCCTGACGCAGATACTCGAGCACGCCGCACAAAAGCGTCTCGGTAGCGACGCCCAAACACGCCTCGTCGAGGTCGAAACGCGGGTGGTGGTGGGGCCACGCCGTATCCGGGCCGCTCCGCCCGCCGACGAAGTAGTAGCATCCGGGTGCTTGTGCGAGCCACAACGCCATATCGTCGCCGCCCATCGTCTTATCACTCTCTAACACGTTGTCCGCGCCCACGACCGCCGCCGCTACCGCCTGCATCCGGGTGGTCATGGCGGCGTCGTTGTGGACAGCGGGCGACTCGTCGATCCACGAAAACACCGCCTCACCCCGGAGGTTGGTCGCTACCCCCCGGGAGAGGGTCTCGAGGCGCTCCTTAAGGTAGTTGCGCGTCTCCGGCACAAAGGTGCGGAGGGTGCCTTTGATCTCGGCGGTTTCCGGAATGATGTTGTAGGCCGTGCCGCTATGAACGCTCGTGATGCTCACCACGGCGCTGTCTTGCGGGTCGGTCTCGCGCGCCACGAGGCTTTGCAAAGTAGTGATAAGCTGCGCCGCACCCAAAATCGGATCGACGCAGCGGTGCGGTTTGGCAGCGTGTCCACCTGAACCCTTGAGCACTACCCGAAACGAATCGGTCGCCGCCATCGACGGCCCCGCCCGCAGCGCCACCGTCCCGAGCGGGTATTCCGACGAGAGGTGCAGGCCGATTACGGCGTCGGGCGTGAGTCCCGCCAGCGCCCCCTCCCGGAGCATCGCCTCCGCCCCGCCGACCATCTCTTCGGCGGGTTGAAACACGAATACGACCCGGCCCGAGAGTTCGGCGCGCCGCTCGGTCAGTAGCTTGGCGACCGACAACAGCACCGCCGCGTGTCCGTCGTGACCGCAAGCGTGCATCTTGCCCGCGACTTGGGAGCGGTACGGTACGTCTTTTTCGTCCTCTATCGGCAGCGCGTCGATGTCGGCTCTCGCCAGCACCGTACGGCCCGGACGCGCGCCCTCCAGAACCGCGACTACACCCGTCTGCGCGACGCCGCGCCGAACGTCCAACCCCAGCGCCTCCAGCTTGTCGGAGATGACGCCCGCCGTCCGAAATTCCTCGAAAGCGATCTCCGGGTGTTCGTGAAAGTCGCGGCGCTGCGCCACAGTCTCCCCAAAAATCGCCTCGACCGCCCCGTGAATGTCCTCTACGCTCATGCTGCCTCCTCCGGGCCGCCTAGACCACCCAAAGCTACGATAACGCCGAACTCGGCCTCTGTCACGGGTGTTACGCTCAAGCGGTTGCCACGTCCGAGCACCTTCATGTTTTGCAATTCTGAGCGCGCCCGCAGCTCCGCCAGGGTTACGAAGCGGGGCAGCGCCGCGACCGCCGTGACCGTCACCACGTCCCAGCGCGGCGCGTCCGGCGTCGCTTTGGCGTCGAAGTACAGGCTGTGGGGGTTGAACTGCGTGGGGTCGGGCGCGGCTTCTCCGGTGACCGTAGCGACTCCGGCGACGCCTGCGGGTTGAGTGCTCGAGTGGTAAACGAGTACCCGTTCACCGCGCCGCGTCTCCCGCAAAAAGTTACGCGCCTGAAAGTTGCGGACATCTTCCCAGAGCGTCGTTCGGTCAGGCGCGGCGAGGAGGTCGGCGAAGCTGAAGACGTGCGGTTCGGTTTTGAGAAGCCAGCAGTTCGTCAAGGTAGCTGTAACCGATGAGGGGTGCTCGAGGCGGGTCGTTTACAGAATCCGGGTTCGCAGAATCCGGTTTCAGAGTTGGCAAAGCAGAAGTGACTCACGAAGGGTAGCTTACGCTCTTCTCTAGCTTGGACGACGTGGCAGCTTCGCCCTGACCAGGTTAAAACCGTCTTGCAGTATGTTTGTTGGCGTCAGGTGACTCTAAAGTAAGGCTACCGTCCATGTGTTATTACGGGGATGGTGTGGCGTGCAGGGGTGCTCTCGGTACCCGTACGCGAAAGACTATAATCACGCCCACTCGCCCCTATTCCCACTCGATCGTCCCCGGCGGTTTGCTGGTTACGTCGTAAACCACCCGGTTGACCTCCGGTACGGTGTTGACGATGCGGCTACTGACCGTCGCCAGAAAGTCGTGCGGCAGGCGCGTCCAATCGGCGGTCATGCCGTCGACCGACGAAACGGCCCGGAGCGCCACCATGTTGGTATAGGTGCGCTGGTCGCCCATCACTCCGACCGAGCGCAGCGGCGTCAGGACGGCCAGCGCCTGCCAGGTCTCGTCGTAAAGCCCGAACTCACGCAAGGCCGAGATAAAGATGTCGTCGACGCGGCGCAGCACCTCCAGACGTTCGGGCGTCACTTCGCCCAAGCAGCGGATCGCCAGCCCCGGCCCCGGAAACGGGTGGCGTCCGGTCAGGTGCGGCGGCAATCCCAAAAGGGCCGCCAACTCGCGCACCTCGTCTTTGAACAGCGTACGAAAGGGCTCGAGCAGCTCGAACTGCAAGTCTTCGGGCAGCCCGCCGACGTTGTGGTGAGACTTGATATTCGCCGCGCCGTGACCTCCCGCCGATTCGATGACGTCGGGATAGAGGGTGCCTTGCGCCAGAAAACGGATACTGCCCAGCTCGGCCCGTTTCGCTTCGACTTCGGTGTTGAACACCTCGATAAACTCTCGCCCGATAGCGCGGCGTTTGGCTTCGGGGTCTTCGATACCGATAAGCGCCTCGGCAAACCGTTCGGTGGCGTCGACCACGCTCAGGTTCATGCCGACGCCGGTCAGCGCCCTTTCGACCTCTTCGGCTTCACCGGCGCGGAGGAGGCCGTGATCGACGAAAACCGCTTGCAGCTGGTTGCCCAACGCCCGGTTTAGCAGCAGACCCAGGGTGCTCGAGTCCACCCCGCCTGAAATCGCCAGCATCACCCGCTCGTCGCCGACGCGCTTTTTGACCTCTACGGTCATCTCTTCCAGGATGTGTTCGGGTGTCCAGTCGAGGGCGATACCGGTACGCCGCAAAAAGTTCGTGAGCAGCGTCCGGCCTTTCGGGGTGTGCTGTACTTCGGGGTGAAACTGCATCGCGTAGACGCCGCGCTCCCGGTTCTCCATCGCCGCGATCTCGGTGTCCCGGGTGCTCGCCACCACCTGAAAGCCTTCGGGCAGCCGCAGCACCGAGTCGCCGTGACTCATCCACGCGACGAATTCACCTTCGACGCCGCCGAACAGCTCACCGCGGTAGCCCGTCAGCAGCGCCTTGCCGTACTCGCGTACAGAACTCGCCATCACCTCGCCGCCGAGTTCTTTAGCAAGCAGCTGCATCCCGTAGCAGATACCCAAAAGCGGCAGGCCACTGTCTAAAAGTCCTTCGGGAAGGCCGCGCGTACCGGGGTCGTAAACGCTTTTGGGGCCACCCGATAAAACGACGCCTTTAGGGTCGTGCTCGAGGATGTCTTCGAGGCTTGCGTCCGCCTGCAAAATCACCGAGTAGGCGTTTTGTTCGCGCAGCCGCCGCGCGATCAGGCGGGTGTACTGAGAGCCGTAGTCGAGCACGACGATACTAGCCATCAGCAGATATCGTCCGGTTTGCACCACGCCCAGTTGAATAAACACAGTCTGCTACGCACTTTGGGAGAGCATAGCTGCGGCGAACTGGCGAAATACATGTTGGGAGGGATGCCATAACGTCCTTTCAAGCCGGTTCGGGTACCGGTTACAACGAGCGAAAATAGATCATGGGGGTAGGGGGCCATACGTTCAGCCTTGTCACGCTCAGCCTGCCTGGAAGTATACAAACCGAACTCACACAAAGAAATCACGCAGATAAAAATTATGCGGGTTGTTATAGGGGCAGCTAGACGAACTGTAACGCCAGCAGCACGAGCCCGGCGATGACCAGCAACGTCAGCAGCAGCACCCGCAGTCCGCCTCGGCTCAGGGTCGGGTCGGGGGCGCGGTCGTCGATATCGTCGATAACCTCGAAGTCGTCTTGGCCGAAAGGGTCTCCATCGTCGGAGGCGCTTCGGAAGTCGTCTCTCGGAGGGCTCTCCACCGGCTTAACCCGAACTCCGGGCCGGGTGGCGGGCGTCGTCGCGGGTCGGGACACCCGGGGTATGGGCGCTGAGGGTCTGGTCGCAGAGGGTCGGGACTCTGTGGCCGCGTCGTCCGGAGCTGAGGCGTCGTGCGCGCGTTCGGCGTCGTACTGCGCGCGGCGCGCCCGGTACGCTGTGGTGTGGTCGGTCAGCCGCAGCGAGTCGGCGGGGAGGTCGGTCGGCGTGGTCTGTTCGCGTGGCAGCGTCCAGAGGGTCGTGGGCGGCGCGCTGCCGGTGTCCGGCTCCGGCGTGGCCTCGAGTACAGGCGCGGTAAATACCTTGACCGGCGGCAGCGAACCGTTCTTCGGGGGTACGGGCAGGGTTACGGGAGCGAGCAAAACCGGGTCGGCAACGTCGGCGGTTTCGCTATTGCTGAGATCGTCGCCAAGATTTTCAGCACTAAGCTCACTACCTAGATCATTACCACCGAGATCGTCATCCCCAGTATCGTCACCAAAACTGTCGAACGCCGACACGTCGCGGGCGGCCTGCATGTTCAGGTGAGGCGCGCGTCCTCCGAACGAATAACCCTCGAGCGCGGCTCTCACCTCGCGGGCTTGGGGGCGGGCGGCGGGGTCGGCGTCCAGGCAGCGTGCGAGCAGGTCGCGCAGGTCGCCGGGGAGCGGGCCGGAGAGGTGAGTCACGGTTCTGGCCCACGAAAACAGGTCGGCGGCGAACGAGGGGCCGCTGATCCGTTCGGGCGCGCTGAATTCGCTCGGTCTGACGCGCCACGGGACTCCGTAACCCTCCAGCAAAAATCTGCCGCCCGTCCCCGCTTCGCGGTCGAACAGCACCCGGTCAGGAGAGAGGTCGCCGTGAACGATCCCGGCGCGCGCCGCTTCGTCGAGTGCGGCGGCGCTCTGACGCAAAAGCGTCTCCACCTGACCGGGCGCGACCGCGCCCCTGAGGGGCCGGAACTCGTCGGAAAAGGCGACGATGACCTCACCCGCCCCGCCGACGAAGCTCGAGCTGAGTACCGGCGGCAGATACGGCGACCCGAGTTCGCCGACGCGGGCGGTCGGTTCGCCCATAAAGGTGTACATCCGCACCGGCAGACCGTTGAGCGCGTCGCGTCCGGAAAACGTCTGCACGCCGCCGTGTTCGGCGTTGAGTGTTTGCGGCTGGTACCTTTTAGCCACGCCCGGCCCCGTCTGCGTACGTGCGGCTTGTTCGGGGTGGTGGGAGCCTGCGCGTGTCGTTCACACGCCCATTATAGCCTGCGCCCACGCGCTCGCATACCGGGCCGAGGGTGTTGCGGATGCTTGTGAGCTGCTCCCGAAGCTGCTAGCGTACCCCTATGGCGGAGCTTTCAGAAACCCTTTTGCTAAACGCGCTTGGACAGGTCGACGACCCCGAACTGCACCGCGACCTGGTAAGTCTGGGGATGATTAAACACCTGAGTTTTAGCGGCGGCGACGTAACCTTGACCGTCAACTTGACCACCCCGGCGTGTCCGATGCGCGCCCGGATAGAGCAAGATGTGCGCGCGGCCCTCGCCCGAGTCCCCGGCGTACAAAAGGTCGAGCTGACCTTCGACGCGCAGGTTCGGGCCTCGAGCCAAAAAGAGCTGCCCGGCGTTAAAAACGTCGTCGCGGTGGGGTCGGGTAAGGGCGGCGTCGGCAAGTCTACGGTAGCGGCAAACCTGGCGGCGAGTCTGGCGCTCGAGGGCGCGTCGGTCGGTCTCTTGGACGCCGACATCTACGGCCCCTCACAAGCGAAGATGTTTTCGGTCGAAGGCAAACGCCTGATGGCCGACGACGACAAACGCATCCTGCCGCTACGTAATTACGGCGTCAAGGTCATTTCGATTGCCAATTTAGTAGAAGACGGTCAAGCGCTTACTTGGCGCGGCCCGATTTTGCACGGCACGCTGACGCAACTCCTCAAACAAACCGTCTGGGGCGAGCTGGACTATCTTATCGTCGACTTGCCGCCCGGTACCGGCGACGTGCAGCTCTCACTCGCCCAACTTGTGCCGTTGACTGGCGCGGTGGTCGTCACGACGCCGCAGGACGTGGCGCTTTTAGACGTACGCCGCGCCTACACGATGCTCCGCAAAACCCACGTGCCGGTGCTGGGCGTCGTTGAGAACATGTCTTACTACGAACTACCGGACGGCACGCGCGACTACATCTTCGGTGAGGGGGGCGCGGCCCGGTTTGCCGAAGCCGAGCGGTTGCCGCTTTTGGGGCAAATCCCCATCACCCGCGCCATGCGCGAAGCCGGGGACGCCGGAAAACCGCTGGTGGTGTCCGCTCCCGAAAGCCCTGACGCACAGGCGTTGCGGCAGGCGGCGCGTATTTTGGCGGGACAGATCAGCATTCAGAACTTGAACGCGCTGCCAGTTCTTTAGCAAGGTCTGCTATGCTGTAGGGGCTTTGAGCGGGAAGAGTAACCCGGTGAAGACCTGAAAGAGAACCTGAGTGACGCGCTGAGAGCTTAGGCCAGGAAACGCAAGGTGAACGTCGCCCGTGAGCAGGGGAAGAACGGCGTGTTGAACGTCTATTAGACCCCCCGGTGCTGCCCGTCGCAGTTTAACGAAGTGCTTGGATGTATGGATTACAGCTGTATCAGTCACAGATGATACCTCTGATCCTATCTCTAGGAAAAGCGGTGGTACCGCGGGGTTCGCCTCGTCCGCAGAGCTTAGCTCGGTGGAGGAGGTTTTTTTGTGGCTCTTAAAGATGAGTTCAGCGAGCTTTACCGACGTGAGCACGCGCTACATTTCACCCCGGAACGCACCACCCTCGAGGTCGACACTTTAGTCGCGGCTCTCACTCTAAGGCCTCACGAGCGCGTGCTAGACCTCGGGTGTGGCTGGGGTCGGCATCTGACCGAACTAAAGCAGCGCGGGTTTACCGGACTCGTCGGTATAGACGTGCAGGGGGCGTTTTTAGAACCTGTAGACGGCGTGACGATGCTGGCCGGTGACGCTGGCGCGCTCGAGTTCGAGAACGAGTTCGACGCGGTGTACTGCGCTTTCAACGCCCTTTTTTCAGCTCCGGACGCCGCCCCAAAAGTTTTCGCCTCGGTCGCTCGCGCGCTCAAACCCGGCGGACGCTTTTTACTCGACACCGCCAACCGCGAACGGTTGGCGGTCGCTGATCCGACGCGGTCGTGGCGGGGTGGGGGAGACCTACCTTGGTTGCTTGAGGAAACCCGCTTCAACTTGCTCACAGGCGCACAAGAGATATTCCAGCGGCGTATCTTTACGGGCAGTTATACCGAAACCGATCACACCGAGACGCTGACGCTGACGCGCTACCACTACACGCTCTCCGACCTCACCCGGCTTTTACAGACCCACGAGCTCACCGTCACCGACGTTTACGGTGACTGGACGCTAAACCCATACACGGCGCAGAGCCCACGCCTGCTGCTGCTTACGAGAAAGGAAGTCTGACATGCGAGAACTCGCCAAACAGTACGATCCTCTGAGCGCCGAAGCGCGCTGGGCCGAACGCTGGGCTGAGGAGCCCTTTACCGCCGACGCCGAGAGCGATAAACCGCCGTTTTGTATCGTGATTCCGCCGCCTAATGTGACGGGCAACCTGCACCTCGGTCACGCCTTCGACAACACCCTGATCGATACCCTGATCCGGTTCAAGCGGATGAACGGCTTCGAGGCGCTTTTTCAACCCGGTACCGACCATGCGGGCATCTCTACGCAGGTGCAGGTCGAGCGGGCGCTACGCGACGAGGGCAAGACCAAAGAAGACCTCGGGCGCGAAGCTTTTTTGGAGCAGATGTGGGCGTGGAAAGAACGCTACGGCGGTGTGATTCTGGCGCAGCTTCAGCGCCTCGGCGTGTCGGCGGACTGGAGCCGGACGCGGTTTACGCTCGATGAAGGCTTGTCGAGGGCGGTTCGCAAGCAGTTTGTCGAGTTGTACGCGCGGGGGCTCGTGTACCGGGGTGAGCGTATCGTCAACTGGGACCCCGTTTCGCAAACGACCCTGAGTGACCTCGAGGTCGACCGTGAAGACCGCCTCGGCAAGCTGTACACGCTCGCATACGAGTTAAGGGATGGCGGGGCGCTCCACATCGCCACCGTGCGCCCCGAAACCATCTTTGCGGATGTGGCGGTAGCGGTTCACCCGGACGACGCGCGTTTCTCTCACCTGCACGGTAAAGAGGTTCGTATCCCGCTGACGGAGCGTTGGATACCCGTCATCACCGACAAGGCGGTAGAACCGGACTTCGGAACCGGCGCGCTCAAGATAACCCCGGCGCACGATGCTACGGACTTTGACATCGGTCTCCGGCACGGGCTGCCGCGCCCGAGCGTGATCGGTCTCGACGCCAAACTCACCGGCGAGCTGGTTCCCGAAGCGTTTCGTGGGATAGACCGTTTCGACGCGCGAGAGGCGGTGGTGACGGCGCTGCAAGAAACCGGGGCTCTGGTCGAGGCGAAAGATTACACCATCCCGGTCGGCCTGTCCGAGCGCACCAAAGCTCCGGTCGAACCGATTTTATCGACGCAGTGGTTTTTCAAGATGGGCGAGGTTGCGCCGCAGGTTCTGGCAGGTTTGGAGGCCGGTGAAATGCGCCTGACCCCCGAACGCTACACCAAAGTCAACCGCGACTGGCTACAAAACCTGCGCGACTGGAACATCTCGCGTCAGCTCTGGTGGGGCCACCAGATTCCGGCGTGGTTTGATACCGAGGGCAACGTCGTCGTCCCCGACCCGGAAAACCCCGACCTCGATCCGACCGACGACCCGCGTTATGAGGGCGTCACACTGACCCGAGACCCCGACGTGTTCGACACCTGGTTTTCGTCGAACCTGTGGCCCTTTTCGGCGCTCGGCTGGCCCGACGACGACCCGTTTTTTAGAAAGTTCTACCCGACTTCGGTGCTTGTGACGGGTTACGACATCTTGTTTTTTTGGGTTACGAAGATGCAGCTTGCCGGGTACGCGTTGCTGGACGAAAAGCCTTTTTCGGACATCGTGCTGCACGGGCTGGTTTTGGACGAACACGGGCAGAAGATGTCCAAATCGAAGGGCAACGGGATCGACCCGCTTCCGGTCATCGACACCTTCGGGGCGGACGCCTTGCGTTTTGCGATGGCCTACACCTCGACGGGTGGGCAGGACGTCCGCTGGGACGAACGCCGCGTGGAGATGGGCCGGAACTTTAACAACAAGCTCTGGAACGCGGCGCGTTTTGCGATGATGAACTTTGAAGGCGGCGTGCCGCAGGTTGGTTCGGTAAAACCGGAAACGCTCACCGACCGCTGGATGATGAGCCGTTTGCAGCGGGCGATAGAGGAGGTGACGCGGCATCTGGACGCCTTCGACCTGGGCGCGGCGGCGCGGGCCGCCTACGATTTCGTGTGGTCGGAGTTTTGCGACTGGTACTTGGAGGCTGCCAAACCGCAGCTCCGAGGGGGCGACGAGACGACCAAAGTGGTGCTGGCAAAAACGCTCACCGATATCCTCAAGCTTCTGCACCCGCTGGTGCCGTTTATCACCTCCGAGCTGTACGAGGCGCTGGGTTTTGAAACGCAACTGGGGCGGGCGACCTGGCCGCAGGTCGACCCACAGCTTATCGACGCCGAGGCTGAACGCGACTTTAGGCGGTTGCAAGACGCGGTGACAGGTGTGCGAAACCTCCGCGCCGAAGCGAACGTGCCGCCTTCGCAAGAGATAACGGTGTCGGTGAGCGGTGCGGGCGCGCAGACCTTGCGGGACAATCAGGCCGTCTTCAGGTCGCTGACCCGCGCGTTGCTGGGCGAGCCGGGGGCGGGAGCGTCGCTGTCGCAGGTGGTACCCGACCTCGAGCTCAAACTCCCGCTGGAAGGTCTTGTAGACCTTGCCGAGTGGCGCGCGCGGCAAGAAAGACGCCTTAAAGACCTGCAAGGAGGCCGCGACAAGAGCGCCAAAAAACTCGGCAACGCCAAGTTCGTGCAGAACGCGCCCGCCGTGGTAGTCGAGGAGGAGAAACGCCGACTTACCGAAGCGGAGGAGCTGATCGCAGGGCTCGAGGCGACGTTGGCGGGGCTTGCCTCATAACTGCCGGGGTTTTTGCCCCGCTTAATTAAGGCGAGGGTTCCAGCTGCTGCCGACTTTGCAGTTCAGGTTTATCTTTAAGGGGCGTATAGCAAATGGCGCGCAGACATAAACCCACAAACTGCGCGTTGCAGGCTACCTGCTCGTAACACCCTAATAACGGCTTAGGGGATGAACACTGATGGAACTCCACACGGCCTCGAGCACGACGTTTGCACTTTTCTCTCGACCCGACTCGGCTACGAGTTCAGCTCGACCTGCTCGGACATGTGAAAGGGTTCCGGCGGCGGCGCGCCCGGCCTCGAGTCGCTGTACATGCGGCGGTCGGCCTCATGTACCACAGCGTCGATGTCGACCGCGCCCGACTTGTGCTGAACACCGATGCGCGCGCCTATCTGAAGGGGTACGGACTGCGTTTTGACGGGTTTGGAGAACACCTCACGTAGCCGCGCCTCGAGGTCGGGGGCGCGGCTCGCGGCGATAAACTCGTCGCCGCCGTAACGAAACAGCACGTCGCCGCGGCGTAGCGCGTGCTGAAGCCTGTCCGACACGATGCTCAGCACCTCGTCGCCGACTGCGTGACCATGTTCATCGTTGACCGCCTTGAAGTGGCGGAGGTCGATAAACGCCAGCGTCAGGTCGCCGCCCTGTTTGTTTAGCTGGGTGAGTTCCTCGAGTCCGGCGCGGCGGGTAAGCGTACCCGTCAAACTGTCGGTACGGTGGCCCCGGCGCTCGAGCACCACCGACAACGCTACGACGCTGGCGACGCCCACCGCGAGCGTCTGGACGACTGCGTAGCCGAGCGGGTCGTCCGTGCTGGTCGCGTGCGAGATCAGGATCAGCCACGCCGCCAGGCTGTAAAACGGGAGCAGGGCGGGTCTCCCCTTACGCAAGTTGGCGACGGTGCTGCCGATAAGCCAGATCGGTATAACGGCCTCGAAGACGGGCGCGTGCGCGGGCAGATGGACGAGGCCGACTAGCGCGGGCAGGTCGCCGAGCGTCAGGAGGGCGTCGGGAGGGCGTCGCTAACTTCATTGCGTCGGCGAAAAACTGCCGACGCCGCGTAGAGCACAAACGTCACCCCACCGATAGCGGTGGCGAAACCGAAATATTGCTGGGCGATAAATAGCGTGACAAGCGCGATAATGAGGATTCGCAGTCCCATTCGCAGCAAGTAGATACGTTCCGGTTCGTAGGACCAGCGCGAAAGCATCTTCACCCGCTACCGTAGCGCGCCGCCCGTCTCGGTGACGGGCCTGGTGACGGACTGGACACGTCCCTGCTGAGTGTAATCCGAGGAGGGGGTGTAGTTCGTATACTCATCTGTAGCCCACTATACAGAGCTGAGTATTACAAAATCTTTACATGAAAAATCTATGCGACATCTTTAATATTTCTCACACAATAGGCTCGGCTCGAGGCGCATACTTGGCCTAGCGGTACTACTTTGGCCGGTTGCGCCGCAGCTTAGAGTAAGGCCCGAAAGCTCCGGGGGTGGGGACCCTCGGAGCATCTTTTTTGTCGGTATATTTTTTGTCTACACATACGTCATTTCTAGCGCGCTGCGAACGCCGGATGGTTCGCTCTACACTTTTCAGGACTTCAGCGCAAAACGGTGTCGGCGGCGTGCTGCAATACCACCCGACCGTCCCCTGAGCGCCTGGAGCGCGTGCTACCCTGAGCGGATGAAACGGACAGCGTTATATGAACTGCACCTGGCGGCGGGCGGGCGCATGGTCGACTTTGCCGGTTGGGAGATGCCGATTCAGTACGAGGCGGGGATTCATCAGGAGCATCTGGCGGTGCGCGAGAGCGCCGGGGTGTTCGACGTCAGCCATATGGGTGAGGTGCGCGTTACGGGAGCGGGGGCGCTCGAGTTTTTGCGCTTCGCTACGCTCAACGACCCCGCTACCCTTAAACCGGGGCGTGGCCAGTACTCGATGCTGCCCAACGACCACGGCGGTTTGATCGACGACCTCTATATTTATTGCACCGCCGACGACGACTATCTGGTGGTCTGTAACGCCTCGAACCGGGAGGCGGTCGTGACGCACCTTGCCAAACTCGCCCGCGACTATGACGCGGACGTAGACGACGTTTCCGACACGTTCGGGTTGCTCGCCCTGCAAGGCCCGGGGGCGGCGCTCCTGCTCGGTCGGCTTACCGACGCCGATGTGGGCGGCCTTAGAAAGAACCGCACGCTCTCGGGTACGCTCGCCGGTTGCGTGGTGACGTTTGCCCGCACCGGCTACACCGGCGAAGACGGTTTCGAGATTTTCTGCCGCCCCGAAGACGCCCCGGCGGTGTGGGGGGCGCTGACGGGAGCGGGCGCAGCACCCTGCGGTCTGGGCGCGCGCGACACCTTGAGGCTCGAGGCAGGCTTTCCCCTGTTCGGTCACGAGTTGACCGCCGACACGAATCCCCGCTGTACGCCCTTCGCCTGGGTCGTCAAAGACAAACCGTTTTACGGTCGTGAAGCGATCTGGCCCCGAACCTGTACCCGGCAGCTCGTGGGGCTCAAGCTGTTGCAGCGCGGGGTAGCGCGGCAGGGCTACCGGGTGCTCGCGCCGGGGCCGAGCGACGAAGACCTCGGCGAAAAGATCGGCGAAGTCACCTCCGGCACCATCTCGCCCCTGACCCGCGACGGCATTGCGATGGCGTGGATTCGGCGCGCCTACAGCGAACCCGGTACTGAAATCGCTATCGAAGTGCGGGCGCAGCCGCTCCCTGCGGTGGTCGTCGAGCCGCCATTTTACTAGCTTTTGTAGAAATTTGGGGCGGTTTAATCCGGTCTTTCCAGTCCAGCCTTTCTCCTCCAATCCGGCTTTGACCGCTCCAAGGGAAGCCGGGGGCGAACGAGAACGAAGCTACACGCCACAGGCCACTCGCCTATCGCACACCAGCACAGCGGAACCCGGCCGCGTGACCCAACGTCTGTTGTCTCTCAACTGAAGGACACGAAACGCTTTTTTTTGCGTTCAGGCGGTAGGCTGAAGTAACGTCATGTTACCCACTTCACCCCTCGAGGAGTCCCGTATGAATCTGCCTGAAACGCTCAAGTATAGCGCCTCACACGAATGGTCGAAACTCGACGGCGACACGCTCACCGTCGGCGTCACCGACTTTGCCCAGGATCAGCTCGGCGACGTGGTGTTCGTCGAACTGCCCGAAGTCGGTAAAACGGTCGCGGCGGGGAGCGCCGTCGCGGTGGTCGAGTCGGTTAAAACCGCCTCGGACATCTACGCGCCGGTTTCAGGTGAAGTCCTCGAGGTCAATACCGCTTTGGAAGAGTCGCCCGAAACCATCAATACGGCTCCCTACGAAGGCGGCTGGATGTTCAAGCTGCGCGTTTCGGACGCCGCCGAGATGGAGAAACTTCTCAGCGCCGAAGATTACCAAAAGATCGCCGAGGCGGGATGAACTACCTTCCTCACACCCCTGAAGATATCCGCCGGGCACTTCTGGCTATCGGTGTCGAGAGCGTCGATGAGCTTTTCGCCGACCTGCCCCGGTCGTTACAAAAACCCGAGCTGGACATTCCCGAAGGTTTAGACGAGGTGAGTTTGCTCCGTCACCTGCGCGGACTCGCCGCCAAAAACAAAACGCCTCGGGCGACCTTTTTGGGCGGTGGTCTGCGGCAGCACTTTATCCCCTCGGTAACGCCGCACCTCGCCATGCAGAGCGAGTTCGTCACCGCCTATACGCCGTATCAGCCCGAAGTCTCGCAGGGGATGTTGCAGGCGACCTTCGAGTACCAGACCATGATGAGCGAGCTGACCGGCCTGCCCGTCTCGAACGCGTCTCTGTACGACGGCGCGTCGGCGGTCGCGGAGGCGGCGCTGTTGGCGGTGCGGCAGACCGGGCGGCGCAAGGTGGTGGTGAGTACCGGCGTACACCCGGAATCGCGGGCGGTGTTGGCGACGTATGTGCGGCCCCAGGACATCGAAGTTTGTGAAGTAGCGCTTTCTGAACTGACGACGCCGAACCTGGACGGCGCGGCTCTAGCGGGCGCGGCGTGCCTGATCGTACAAAACCCGAACTTTTTGGGGTATTTAGAGGCCATGCCCGTTCTGGCGGACGCCGCGCACGCTGCTGGAGCGTTGTTCATCGCGGTTTGCGACCCGCTCACGCTCGGGGTACTGACGACGCCTGGTGAGTACGGCGCGGACATCGCGGTCGGTGAGGGGCAGACGGTCGGCAATCCGGTCAATTTCGGCGGGCCGCACTTCGGCTTTATGGTCGTCGCCGAACCGCTCTTGCGGCAGCTGCCGGGGCGCATCGTCGGCGAGACGACCGACCGGGACGGGCGGCGGGCGTTCGTGCTGACGCTTCAGGCTCGAGAGCAGCATATCCGCCGCTCAAAGGCCAAATCGAACATCTGCTCGAACCACCAGTTGACGGCGCTGATGGCGGCTGTCAACCTCTCGGCGCTCGGCCCCCAGGGTCTGGCGGAGGTGGCGACCAAAAGCGTGCAGAACGCGCACCTGCTGGCAAGCCGCCTCGCCGACGCCGGTTTAGAACCCCTGACCGGCAAACCTTTTTTCAACGAGTTCGTCGTCCGGACGCCCGTTCCGGCGTCCGAGCTGCGCCGCGCCCTCGCCGAGCACGGCGTCGACGCGGCGGTCCCGGTTCCTGAAACGTTCGGCCTCGGTCACGCGGCGCTCTTTGCAGCGACCGAACTCACCACGGAGGATGACATGGCGCTGCTGACGCAAACCCTGAAGCTGATTCTGACCGATAAGCGGGTGCTCGAGGCCGCCCATGACTAAAACCGGTCCCGCACCCACACAGCTAAACACCACCGGCAATTTCCCCTTGATCTTCGAATGCTCGCAACCGGGGCGGCGCGCCGCCAGGCCGCCCGAGCCAGCGGGGGAGAGCCTCGAGTCCCTGCTAGGCGCTGAACACCTCCGCAGCGCGCCGCCCGAGCTGCCGGAAGTCTCCGAGTTGGAGCTCGTCCGGCACTACACCGGGCTCGCGCACCGGCAATTTTCGATAGACGGCAACTTTTACCCGCTCGGCTCATGCACCATGAAATACAACCCCAAGGTCAACGAAGAGACCGCCAAACTGTTCGCCGACCTGCACCCCTACGCCGACCCGGACGCGGTACAGGGCGCGCTCGAGCTCCTCTACAACCTTCAGCACGACCTCGCTGAAATTACCGGGATGGACGCCGTAACCTTGCAACCGGCGGCGGGCGCGCACGGCGAACTCGCGGGTATTTTAATTATCCGCGCCTACCACGAAGGCAACGGTGAGGGTGAGCAGCGCCGCGTCGTGATCGTTCCGGACGGCGCGCACGGGACCAACCCGGCAACCGCGACGATGGTCGGTTACGACGTGAAAGAGGTGCCGACGGCCCCGAACGGTGAGGTCGATCTAGACGCTTTCAAAGCAGTTCTCGGCCCGGACGTGGCGGCGATCATGCTCACTAATCCCAACACGCTCGGGTTGTTCGAGACTAATATTCTGGAGATTGCGCGGCTCGCCCACGAGGTTGGCGCGCAACTCTACTACGACGGCGCAAATACGAACGCCATCGTCGGACGTGCCCGCCCCGGCGATATGGGGTTCGACGTGGTTCACCTCAATTTGCACAAGACTTTTACCACGCCCCACGGCGGCGGCGGCCCCGGTACCGGCCCGGTCGGGGTTAAGGCGCACCTGCGCGAGTTTTTACCGGCTCCGCTGATCAAAAAAGAAAGTACAAAAGAGGGCGAGCGTTTTGATTTCGACTACGACCTGCCGCACTCTATAGGGCGGCTGCGCTCGTTTCACGGCAACTTCGGCAATCTGGTACGGGCGTACACCTATATTCGCGCGCTGGGCCGTGAAGGGTTAGCGCAGGTCTCGGAGATGGCGGTTCTAAACGCAAACTACCTGCGCGTCAAGATGCAAGAGGCCGGGTTTACTATCGCTTTTGACCGTACCAACATGCACGAATTCGTCGCACAACCACCCGCCGGGATGAAGACGCTCGAGGTCGCCAAAGCTCTCCTCGACTACGGGATGCACCCGATGACAGTGTATTTTCCGCTCGTCGTCAAAGAGGCGATGATGGTCGAACCGACCGAAACGGAGAGCTTGGAGACGATGGACGCCTTTGTCGAGGCGCTTGCGGAGGTGCTGAAGCGCGCCGAGGCCGATCCGAACTTTCTTAAAGACGCGCCCTACACCACGCCGGTACGCCGCTTAGACGAGGTCAAGGCGGCGCGTAAACCGGTTTTGCGCTACACCCGCCCCGACTAGATGGCGGGGGGCTTCGCCACCCGTTTCGGGGGGTGGCTTTCGCCGCTAGAGCACCGCCGCGTCTTTGTCGGGTCGTACGCCCCCAAAGACGCGGATCAGCAGACGCCTGCGAACTACGGCCTCGAGTTTGAACCGCTTACACTGCGCGCGGACGACGGCGTGGCGCTCGAGGCGTGGGCTATACCCAACGCAAAAAGTGACGTTTGGCTGCTCTACTTTCACGGCAACGGCGAGACGATGGCCGCTTATCTGCCGGTGACGACTAAGCTGCACGCGCTGGGGCTGAACGTGCTGATGCTCGAGTACCGGGGCTACGGCAATAGCGAAGGCGTGCCTGGCGAAACCGGACTCTACCGGGACGCCGAGGCGAGCTACGAGTGGCTTTTGGAGCGCGGCGTGTCTTCCGAAAAGATCGTGGTCTACGGTTTTTCACTCGGTTCCGGCGTCGCTGTCGAACTGGCGCGCCGGGTACCGCTGGGGGCGCTCGTGCTCGAGGCTCCCTACACCTCACTCCCCGACGTGGCCCGCGCCGCCTACCGCGTGGTACCGCCCAAGCTGATGAAAAACCGCTTCGCGTCGAAAGAGAAAATCGCGCGTATCGAGACGCCGACGCTGTTCATTCACGCCGAAGACGACCGCACCGTCCCGTACGCTCACGGCCGAACGCTTTACGAGCTGTCCCCGGCCCCCAAAAAACTGGTGACGATCAGCGGGGGACACGTGGCGCTCTTTAACGCGCCGATGGAAACGGTGTACGGCGAGGTGGAGGCGTTTGTGCGGGCGTACGTCGAAAATAGTTGACGCAGGCTTGGATGTGTCGGGACTACCACAACCAAAAAAGGCGTCTACAGACGCCTTTTCTTTGTTTCGTTAGAGCTTCAGTGACAGCTGACGCTTTCACCTTCGGGCGCGGTTTTACCGTCGGTACGAAATGAACTTCCGCACCCGCACGCACTCGTGGCGTTGGGGTTGTTGACGCTGAAACCGCCGCCCATCATGTTTTCGACGTAATCAATCTGCGAACCTTCCAACAGCGGCAGGCTCATCTTGTCGATCACGATACGGACGCCCCGGTCTTCAAAGATGCTGTCGCCCTCGAGTTCGCGGTCGTCTATCGCCATCCCATACGAATAGCCGCTGCACCCGCCCGACTTGACGAACACCCGAATCGCGGCGTTTTCTCCCTGCATGTTGCCCAACAGCTCGCCCGCTTTGTGGGCGGCGGCTTCGGTTACGGTCATTCTCGCTTGCGTGGTCATCACAGCCCTCCTGACATGCTCTAGTTTATAGCACAGACGGTTTTGGCAGTGTATCGTCTGGTCGGCACACCGCCCTACTGGTAAAACCCGTTCTAGCACTGCACCTTTCAGTACATCTGCGGAAAGGTGCAGTGTTCCTCGGTGCCGGTTCATAGCGGGTACGGGGCTTGGCAGTGATAAAGGCAAACTGCTATACTCGCTAGGCTCGTGGGCGTATAGCTCAGTTGGTAGAGCGGCGGTCTCCAAAACCGTAGGTCGAGGGTTCAAGTCCTTCTGCGCCCGCCATAGAATAAGCGTCAGGGACGTAAAAAAGAAGCGCAGCCTGTAACTAGAGGGCTGTGCTTTTCTCTTAACGTGTGCCGCATGTGTGCCGGTCTGTTTTTTGGGCTAATTGTAGGCCGGTGTCTTGGCGGTTTCGGCGTTGCCAAAGAGCATAGCGTCTAGCTTGTTTGCGCCCTCATCTTGCATACCGGGTAGCACGTGGCTGTAGGTGTCGAGCGTCAGGGTGATGCTCGAGGTGGGCGAACTGAGAGAAGCGGCGTAAAAGCGAGGCGGGGTTCACCCCGCCTTCGACTTTTCACATGCGGTAGAGTGGCCCGCCGTACTCCTGAAGGACTGTCAGATCAGCCAATGAGTCGGGCTGAAGCTGCTTGAAGTCTTTCAGTTTGACCTTTAGGTAACGCCAAGGTGTACCCGTTAGCTGCGCCGCGTTCTCACACCATAGCGAGGCGGCGCGGTCTTTGTACGTAACCTCTTCGGTTTCCACCCCTTTGGTTTCGATTAAATTATACGGGCCAAACTATTGAGTCGCCAGTCAACATGTATGTAGATACACCCGGTTTCGTGTAGTAACTCTCGGAGAACTATTAGCGATTCATAAAACCACTGCGAGAAACTATCCAACCCTTTACACCAGGTGTCGCGGTACGCCTTCTGCTCTAAAATGCTCGGCTGCTTGACAAACGTCGCGCCCTGGTCTCCGGGCGTGTCGGGGTCGTCCGGCACGGTGGCGGTAAACGAAAAGTCTGCGCCGGTTGCAAAGGGCGGGTCGATATAGATGAGGTTGACCTTGCCCGCGAACTCGTCTAGGAGGCTCGGCAACACGTACTTTTTGTCGCCCCAAATCAGGCGATTGCGCCATTCGGTGTCGCGGCCCTCGGAAAAGAAGTCGAGGGCGCGCTGACGTTCCTGAACGCTTTCGTTTACAGTTTCGATAGTCTGAAAGGGCAAAGCGATCTTTACCGGGGCTACGCGCTTGCCGTCTTTATATTTGCCGTCCCAGATGAGTTCCATGTCACCTCAACGTACCACGCGTTTAAAACGCGGGCCGTGAAGGTTTGAGGAAGTTGGGAGCGCCTCGGGGCGCGTGAAGTTATCTGTGGCGTTTAGCTCGTGAGCTGTTCTCGGTTTCAACTAAGACAAACGCCCGTAAGCCGTCCTACTCTTCAACCTTGACGTGTATACCGCAGCAGGGACTCGAGCCGCTCCAAATGACTCTTTTCTGACCGCCTCTTTAGCGCCCCTCGTGCGCGGTATCTTTCGCTAGGGCCGCCGTGGGGCTTTGCTCGAGCTGCCTTTTTCCGACTTCTATGGTGGCGGCGTCCAGTTCAGGATGGTTCACCCGGATAAGCCGCAGATGTTTGTACACGGTGCCGAACCCGGCTCGAGCAGCTACCCGCCCCGACCGGGCGCAGTGGTAATCTCCCTTATGCCGCGCGACAGCCGCCTGACGTTCGACCGCGGGACGCTCCTTTTGCATCCGCCCCCCAAAGGCAAAAGCTGGGTAGAGTTTGCCACCTGGGACGACCGCACCGAAAAGTTTCGGCTGCCTGCGTTTCGTTACCGCAGTTTTTTAGAAGCTACGCGCGCCGAGGGCGTCGTGGTCACGGATAAGGCTAAGGGGTTTTCGGCGCTTACGTTGAAAGTGGGGCTCGAGCGCACCCCCTACCCGCATCAGCGAGAAGCTTTGAACGCGTGGCAGCGGGCCGGACGGTGCGGCGTGGTGGTGCTCCCGACAGGGGCGGGCAAGACGTATGTGGCGCAGCTGGCGATGCAGGCGACGCCCCGGAGCACGCTCGTGCTGGTCCCGACGCTCGACCTGATGCACCAGTGGTACACACACCTTAAAGCCGCCTTTCCGGAGGCGGAGGTGGGGCTTTTGGGCGGCGGCTCGAAAGACCGCACGCCTATCCTGGTTTCAACATACGACAGCGCCGCCATCCACGCCGAAACGCTCGGCAACCGCTACGGTCTGCTCGTGTTCGACGAGTGCCACCACCTGCCGAGTGAGTTTTACCGGGTGGTGGCGGAGTATTCGCTCGCGCCCTACCGTTTGGGGCTCTCCGCGACGCCCGAACGCAGCGACGGCAAACACGAAGCTCTGGACACACTTATCGGGCCTGTCGTCTACCGCCGGGAACCCGAACAGCTGGCCGGTACCGCCTTATCCGAACACCGCGTCGTCCAGCTCAAGGTCAAGCTTTCTGCCGACGAAAGAGCCCGTTACGACGCCTGCATCGCCGCGCGCAACGCCTTTTTGGGCAAACGCGGGATTCGTCTGGGAACGCTTCAGGGTTGGGGAAGTTTTGTGCGTGAGAGCGCGCGCTCGCAAGAGGGCCGAGCCGCCATGCTCGCGCACCGTGAGGCGCGGGGGCTGGCTTTTGGAACCGAGGGCAAACTGCGCGTCCTGGCGGACTTGCTGGCGCAGCACTACCCCGACCGAACGCTGGTTTTTACCGACGACAACGCGACCGTCTACAAGATTTCGCACGACTTTTTGCTGCCCGCCATCACCCACCAGACCAAGGTCAAGGAGCGCCACGACACCCTGACACGTTTTCGTAGCGGCGACTACCCAGTGCTCGTGACCTCGAAAGTCCTGAACGAAGGGGTCGACGTCCCCGAGGCGAAGGTGGCGGTGGTTTTGTCCGGAACGGGCTCGAGCCGCGAATACGTGCAGCGTCTGGGCCGTATCCTGCGCCGCCGCGAGGGTAAGCTGGCTATTTTGTACGAAGTCGTCGCTGAAGATACGAGTGAAGAGGGCGTCTCACGCAGGCGGCGCGAACGGCCCGGTTCGGCTCCCGGCGCAGTCAACGATACTACCGCGCAGCGCACGCTCTTCGCCCCCATCGGCGAGGGCGAGGCGCTCGGACTTGATGAGCTTTAGGGTGTTCGGGTCTGGCACATCAGGCTTTGAGACCGTAGATGTAAGCGAGTTTACAAAAACGAGGGTAGACCGTGCTGCCGACTGAACTGCTGATGTCTCGTTATAGCGGCGAAGAACTGCTGCCGAAACGTCTCAAACACGACCAGGCGACCTTGGGGATCGCTAAGGACATCATCACGCTCTTTGAAGAGCACCGGGGGCTGCGGCGCGGCGAGTTGGACGAACAGCTGGGGGTGCTCGAGGGCGAAGCGACCGACTACCGCGTCAAACGGGGGCTGGCGCACCTTTTGCGTGGTGGTTTCAGCACCTTCGAGACGATCAGCCCGGTAGAGCCGACTCTGCTCCGTGAACGCGTCTTCGCACTCGCCGCCGCCGGGTTGCCGAACCCGCAGAACGCCCCCGCGACTGTGGAGCGCGCCGCCGCCGCCCTCAGCGCCGAACTGGGCCGAGACGTTCACCCGGAAGAGGTGACGCGCGGGCTCTACGCCGACCTCAGCGAAAACCAGCGCCTGAGCACCTTCGAGCCGCCCGACCCGAAGGCGCTTCTAGACCGCTACAACCTCTCGCAGGTGCAGGGCGTCTTCTACCGCGCCAAACACGTAACCATCAACGCGCACCGCAACGACCCCGGTGAGTACAAGCTGTTGTTTCGCTACCTCAAGCTGTTCGGTTTGATGAGCTATATCGAAGGCGACGCCGACCACGGTTTTACCATCACCGTAGACGGCCCTGCGAGTCTTTTCGGCGGCAGCACCCGTTACGGTCTGGCACTCGCCAAGCTCTTGCCCGCTCTTCTGCACGTCACGCGCTGGAGTTTGAAGGCCGACCTCGTACCCCGCACGCTCTACGACGGCACCACCACGCCCGCGCGGTTTACCCTCGAGTCCGGTTGCGGCTTGGTGTCTCACTACCCACCCGGCAAGACCTACGACAGCATGGTCGAGGCGTCGTTTGCCGACCGCTGGGGCAAGGCCGACACCGAATGGCAGCTCGAGCGGGAGGTTGATCTGGTCAGCATCCCCGGCAGCGTGATGGTTCCGGATTTCCGGCTCGTCCACCCCGACGGGCGTTCGTTCTTGCTCGAGATCGTCGGTTACTGGCGACCTGAATACCTCAAAAAGAAATTCGCCCAGGTCAAAAAGGCGCTGCGTGATGACATCATCCTGGCGGTATCCGAAAGGCTCAATCTGGGTCAGGCGGGGATCAAAATCGAAGACGTACCGGCGAAGATCGTGTGGTTTAAGGATAAGCTGGTACCGAAGTCGGTGTTGTCGCTGTTGCCTTGACGCGCTCGAGCTTTTTCAGCCTTAACAAGTATTCGAGAGCAGCCCCCCATACTAAATCATGCTACTGTGCCTTATGAAAGAGGTTACATAACGTGGCACAAACGGTTAAAACTATCGGTAGTAGTGGGCAGCTCTCCCTAGGCAAAGAGTACGCGGGCCGCACCGTCGTCATCGAATCCCTCGAGCCGGGGGTTTGGCAGATCAAAACTGTACAGGTCATCCCTGACAACGAACTGTGGATGACGCGAGAACCGGCAAAATCGGAGATCGACGAGGCGGTTCGTTGGGCAGAGGAGAACCCACCTGCTGAAAGCGACTTGGACACCCTCACAGAGATGCTCTCTAAGCGTGGTGGTTAAGCTCGACCTCAACAACCCGACTTTTCAAAAGCAGTTGGTGACGCTGCAAAAAGAGGAGTTGTACAGGTTCGTTCAGAGCCTGGGGAAGCTTCAGCAGCTGACCTGGCAACAGGTCTACCAGAATAGAGGGCTCCGCTGGGAAGGTATCACGCACCGTTCGGGTTCCAAAGGTCAGCGCCTCTATACCGTCCGTATCACCCAAAAGTTTCGCGCTTTGGTCTACCGTGAGGGCGACTTTATGCGCTTTTTGTCGCTTCACGTTGATCACGATTCTGCGTACAAGTGAGCAGAGATTTTTCTTGGAGGTCTTTATGCAAGCCGCCGTCATGCACGCCTTCCGCGCACCCCTAAAGCTCAAGACCGTCCCCGACCCCGACCCGCCGGACGGCGGCGTGGTGATCGAAGTCGAAGCCAACGGCGTCTGCCGCAGCGACTGGCACGCCTTCATGGGCCACGACCCGACCATCAAGTTGCCACATGTTCCCGGTCACGAGCTGGCAGGGACGGTCGCCGCCCTCGGGCGCGGGGTGACGGGCTGGACGGTCGGCGAGCGCGTAACGGTACCGTTTTGCTGTGGGTGTGGGCGCTGCCCGACCTGCCTGGAGGGACACCGGCATCTCTGCGACTACGAGTATCAACCGGGATTTTCGGGCTGGGGTGCGTTCGCCGAATACGTCGCCATCCCCTACGCTGAGAACCTGGTGCGACTACCCGAAACGTTGGGGTTCGTCGAGGCGGCGAGCCTGGGATGCCGTTTTATGACGGCGTTTCACGCGCTCACCGCGCAGGGCCGGGTGCGGGCGGGAGAGTGGGTCGCCGTTCACGGCTGCGGCGGGGTGGGGCTTTCGGCGGTGATGATCGCCGCCGCGCTCGGGGGCCGGGTTGTCGCGGTCGATATCGACGCGGAAAAGCTGGCGCTGGCCCGGTCGCTCGGCGCGGAGCACACGCTTCTCTCGAGGGGGCCGGTAAAGGAAATTCATAACCTGACCGGCGGCGGGGCGCACCTATCGCTGGACGCGCTCGGCAGCGCCGCGACCTGCCGCAACTCGGTGCGGTGCCTCCGCAAAAAAGGTCGTCACGTGCAGGTCGGCTTGCTGATCGGCGAGGGCAAGCCGGTACCGTTACCGCTCGGCGAGGTGATCTCTAAAGAGCTGGAAATTCTGGGCAGCCACGGGATGCCCGCGCATAGCTATCCCGAGATGCTGGCGATGATCGTCTCGGGCGCGCTGAAGCCGCGACAGCTGATCTCAAAAACCGTCACCCTGGCTGAGGCCGGGGCGGAGTTGGCGGCGATGGGCGAGTTTGTACAGCGTGGGGTAACGGTTATCGACTTCCGAAAGTAAGGTTAGGTGTTTTGGGCTCCGTCGACGTTTCAAATGGTCTACTCTTTCTCAAAGAGGCTGGTGCAAAAAGCAGATGGGAATCCGCACGTCACTTGCCTGTAGGGGCGAACAGAGCTGACGGCAAACAAATTTCAACCAACTTCGGGTCGCTGAAGGGGTCATGACGGAAGCTTCGAGGTCTACAAGTTGAGGTCTATGAGGTCTACACGCTCCCACCCGCGCAGGCTGTTGATACGCCAGACTCGAGCCCTTTCCAAATCTGTTTTATAGAGCGTTCGCTCTTCGAGAAGACCTGACTTGAGCCCCTCTTGCCGCAAGGTGCCTGCCAACAGCCCCGCGCCCTGCGGCGGCGTCAGGTATTCGCCGCCGACCTCGAGTACGAGGTTGCCTATCGTGAACTCGGTGAGTTCGCCGCGTTCGTTCCATAATAGCACGTCGCCCACGTTCGGTGCGTCGTGGCGGCGCGCGTCGTAGACGGCGCGGTGCGTAGTTTTATGAAACAAAAACACATCTTGGCTGTCTACCGGCTCGAGGGCGAGGGTGGCGGTGAGCACGCCGGTTAAAGCGGCAAAGTCCCGACTTTCGATCTCGACACAGCCCTCTTGCGAAACGAGCGCCCGGACGCGGCGGGGCGTACCGGGGTGCGCCAGAGCGTGCGCGGTCAACCGGCGCTCGAGGTCGGCGGCGTCCAGCGGGATACCGAAAAAGGCTGCCGACGCCGCCGCCCGCGCCACGTGACGTTTCAGACGAACGTACTGCCGACCGTTCCAGAGGAGGGTCTCGAGCAGGCTGAAGTCCGGGCGCGGCGTGGTGATAAGAGACGCCTTGACCGCCAGTTCGCGGTATTCGGCCCCGGCCCGAGAATCCCAGGTGATCCCGCTACCGACGCCGTATTCGGCCCCGCCGGGTGTAACGACGAGGGTGCGAATCGGTACGCTGAAGGTGGCGTCGCCCCCCGGTTTGACGACGCCGACCGCGCCGCAGTAGACGCCTCTAGGGGTGGGCTCGAGCGTTCGGATCAGCTTCATGGTGCTGACCTTCGGCGCGCCCGTCACCGAGCCGCAGGGAAAAAGTGCGCTGAATATTCGGCTCAGGCCCGTTCCGGGACGTAGTTCGGCGGTGACGGTGGTGCTCAGGGTGTGAAAGGTGGGGTAGGTCTCGAGGGTGAAAAGCTCAGGTACCGCGACCGAGCCGGGGCGGGCGATCCGGCCGAGGTCGTTTCTGATTAGATCGGCGATCATCACGTTTTCGGCGCGTTCTTTGGGACTCGCCTGCAAAGCCTCCCGGACGCGCTCGTCTTCCTCGGGAAAACGTCCGCGCGGGGCGGTACCTTTCATCGGGCGGGCTGTAGCGCGCGCGCCTTCGAGCTCAAAAAACAGTTCGGGGGAGAGCGAGACGATGCGGGCGTCACCGGTATCTAAAAAGCTGGCGTAGGGCGGGCGGTGGTGTCGTTTTAGCGTCTTGTAGAGCGCGTAGGGGTCGCGTTGGTGCTCATTTTCGTCAGGGTGCTCGTGATCACGACTATTCAGCCGGACGGTGTAGTTGGTTTGATAGGTGACGCCCACCGCGATGTGGTCGCGGATGGTGGTAACGGCAGCGTGGTAGGCGGTTTCGGTCGTTCCAAAGACCCAACGGTTCGGCGGCGCTGCCGACCGGGGCCAGGGCTCGAGTGGTTCAGGCTCAGGTATTTCGGGCTCAGGCGTTTCGGCCTCCGTGAAGATGCCGAACCACAGCAGCGGTTGTCCGCCGGGGGGGTGGGTTTCCAGGGCCGAATCGAACGCCGGGGCCGCCTCGTAGCTGACGTACCCGGCGGCGTAAAACCCCGCCTCACTCGCGCGCTCGACCGCCGCCAACGCTGGCAGCACCTCCCCCAGACGCGTTGCCGTAATGACCTCCACCGGGTTCTGAAAACTCAGCGGCGCGTCGCCCGCAAAATCGAAACGTAAAAACACGGGCCGCCGAGCCGTAGCGCGCGCAGGTAGAGGAAGCGTCACCGACGTATAATAGCCCATGCGACCTATCGATCTGCGCTCCGACACCGTAACCCAACCGACCGCCGCCATGCGCCGCGCCGTAGCCGAGGCCGAAGTCGGCGACGACGTCTACGCCGAAGACCCGACCGTCAACCGTCTGCAAGCCGTCCTCGCCGAACGCGCCGGATTCGAGGCGGCGCTGCTGCTACCGAGCGGCACCATGAGCAATCAGGTGGCGATAGCGGTTCACACGCGGCGCGGCGAAGAGGTCATCATCCCCGAAGGCGCGCACGTCTACGAATACGAACTCGGCAGCATGGCGGTCATCAGCGGCGCGCTGCCCCGCACCGTACCTGCGCCGTTCGGGGTCCCTGAAGTGGACGCGGTGCGGGCGGCGATCCACCGCAGCATCCACCAGGCTCCAAGCGGACTGATCGTGCTCGAGAATACCCATAACAAGGCCGGTGGGACGGTCGTCCCTTTGGCGCGCGTCCGGGAAATCTCGCAGTTGGCCCGCGAAGAGGGGTTGCCGCTACACCTCGACGGGGCGAGGGGTTTTAACGCGGTCGCCGCCCTCGAGACGACCCTCGCCGAGTTTTGTGCGCCGTTTGATTCGGTGTCTTTGTGCCTTTCCAAAGGTCTGGCTGCGCCGGTCGGAACGGTGCTGCTGGGCAAGGGGGCGTTTATCGCCGAGGCGCACCGCTACCGGAAGATGTTGGGCGGCGGGATGCGGCAGGCTGGAATGGTCGCGGCGGCGGGTCTCGTCGCGGTAGAGACGATGACGGAGCGTCTGGTTGAAGATCACGCGCGGGCGCGGCGTCTGGCCGAGGGGCTGGCGGAGCTTCCCGGTATCAGGGTCGATCTCGCCGCCGTGCAGACCAACATGGTTTACCTGAACGTTGCGGACGCGGGAGGTTTCGCCCGGCGGCTCGAGGCTGAAGGCGTCCGGGTCGGCGCGCTGGGGCCGCAGACGGTTCGGTGCGTCACGCATTACGAGATTACCGACGACGATGTAGCGCGTACACTGGCGGTCACCGAGAAAATTCTAACCGTCGCGGCTTAAACTGCGTTTATGACCAAATATGCCTATCTGCTCAGCGGCAGCGCGGGCCACAGCCTCAGCCCGGCGATGCACAACGCCGCTTTCGGGGCGCTCGGCCTCGACGCGCACTACGAGGCGCTCGGCGTTACCGAGGCCGACTTGCCCGAAAGGGTCGCGCGTCTCCGTGAAGATGACGTCTACGGCGCGAACGTTACCATTCCGCACAAACTCGCCGTGATTCCCCTGCTGGACGCGCTCACCCCGGAAGCGCAGCGGGTGGGCGCGGTCAACACCATCTTGAACCGGGGTGGTGAGCTGACCGGTCACAACACCGATGTGGGCGGTTTTTTACGCGCCCTAAAAGACGCCTCCGGTTACGACCCCGAAAGCCGTGACGTGGTGATGCTGGGAGCCGGAGGGTCGGCGCGGGCGGTGGGGTTCGCGCTGCTGCGCGCCGGTGCGACGCTGGGTATCGTCAACCGCACCACCAGCAAGGCCGAGGCGTTGGCGGGGGCGCTGGGCCGTTACGGGAACGTCGCCGCCGTCAGGCCCGACGGGGTCATCAGCGCCGTGCAGCGGGCGTCACTTTTGGTCAACACCACCTCGGCGGGACACGATACCCACGGGGCCGGTCAGTTGCCCCTGCCGCACGGGATTTTGCCACGTGAGATGGTCGTCGATATCATCTACCGCCCGGTTCGGACACCGCTTCTGGCGGCGGCTGAACGCGAGGGTCTAAAGACGCAAAACGGTCTGCCGATGCTCGTCTATCAGGGCGCGGAAGCACTCGAACTGTGGACAGGCCAGGACGCGCCTACCGAGGTGATGTTCGGCGCGCTCCGGGAGGCGCTCGAGTAGCGTTTTGCAAGGAGAACTTTACGTAAAAAGTTTGTCAAAACTTCGGCACTGGGAAACTCGTTTTTGCGTTTCAGGTTTGTCTGGCAGAGACTACCTAAAACACTCCGAAACGCAGATGCGTTCTGCTCGCTCGCCTCTACCTCCCCAACCGCGACACGATAATCTCGGCGACGATCTTATCGACCATCGCCGCTGTCGCGCCCACGCTGAAGTCGCCGTTTTCACAGCTGAATAAAAAAACGGTTTCACGGCCAAGCTCATCCTCGACCTCGAGGTGATTCACGACGACCACGCCGCCGCACTCGGGACAGCGCAGCGCGTAGGGTTCGCCTCGTGTCGATTCGTCAGCCACTACCCCGCCCAATCTTTCGGTTTAGAATAAAGCAACTCGGGCATTCTCAAAAAGGGTCTAAAATACGCGTGAGGGAGTATTGTTGCACCGAGAGGTTCTGGCGGCCCGAGCTCGAGCCTGCGGCAGACGCGCCCGTAACTGGAGAAACCTTAACCTCGTGGGTGTTAGGCTGACGCTGGAGGAAGTGCTGTGCTCGAGTGGATTCAAAATACGATGACGAGCCTCGGCTATCCGGGGGTCGCCCTGCTGATGTTCGTCGAGAACGTCTTTCCGCCTATCCCGAGTGAACTCATCATGCCGTTGGCAGGGTTTACCGCCGGACGCGGCGACCTGTCGTTTGTCGGCGTCGTGCTGGCGGGGGCGCTCGGGTCGCTTTTGGGACAGTTGCCGCTCTACTATCTGGGCCGCTGGGTCGGCGAGGACAAACTGGTCGCGTGGGCCGATCGGTACGGTAAGTGGCTTACCGTTTCGGGTAAAGACATCCGGCGCGCCGACGACTGGTTCGATACGCACGGTCACAAAACGGTATTTTTCGCGCGGCTCGTCCCGGGTGTGCGTTCGCTGATCTCGATTCCGGCGGGCCTAAGCGAGATGCACCTGCCGACGTTTTTACTCTATTCGGCGCTCGGCACCGGGTTGTGGGCGCTTATTTTGGCGTCGCTCGGCGCAATTTTGGGCGAGAATTACGACGCGGTAGAGACCTATCTGGGGCCGGTGTCGCTGGTGGTGGTGGGCGGGCTTTCGCTGTGGGCGGTCGTCTGGGTGGTGCGGCGCAAACGGGCGCGGAGCTAGATGCCAGCGTCAGGTTTTAGAGTTGAGGCTTGCCGACGTTCGGGTTTCGGCTCGAGGCCGTTAAAAGGCGAGATCGTTAAAAAAGGCTTGACCGATGTCAGCTTGCAATATCGACGTTTGTCTGACGATTTGCTTGGGGGGGCTCGAGGACGCTAACGCCCTACACCTGGAGACCCATACGGAGACCTGTACCGGCAGCGCCCGAAATTGGGGGTGGAACCTGTGTACAGTTTTCCTCGAGCGCCCAGCTTGCGTTGACCACCGCGATAGGCTATAGTGGGCTATCTGCAACAAAGCAACTGCTTTTTGTAGCTCGGGTCTCCGGCCCGAAAATGTCTACTGCCGCGTGAGACCACGTGGACAGCAGTAGAGGAAAGATTGGTTTAGCTATGGCAACAGGCAAAGTGAAATGGTTTAACGGCGAAAAAGGGTTCGGTTTTATCGAGCAAGAGGGTGGCGGCGAAGATTTGTTCGTTCACTTTTCAGCGATCACCGGCGACGGCTACCGTAACCTCAACGAAGGCGACGAGGTCGAATTCGATACCGAACAGGGTAAAAAAGGGATGCAAGCGACTAACGTCCGTGTGACGAACGCTGCGCCCGAGCGTGCCTCACGCGGCTCGCGTTACTAAACAACCCCACTCTGCTACCTGACCGGGTAGCAACATTCTCACAAAATGTTTAAGCGAAAACGCCCGACCGAAGTCGGGCGTTTTTTGTGCTGTTCAGGTTTTGCAACCGCAAGCAAAACTGCTACTGCGTAGCAGCCTCGGCTAGACCGGCGAGCGCGTCCGCTACCGCGCCGAGTCCGGCTTCGTCGCTCAGGCCGTGCCGCTCACCGAGATAGGCCGGGTCGTTGTAGCTCACAAAAATCGCGCCGCTCTCGTCTTCCCACACCAGCATCTTTTGCGGGAGGTCGATGGCGGTCGTTTGCGCCGCCTGCATCAGCGGGGTACCCGCTTCGGGGTTGCCGAAGATAAACAGTGTGGTGGGGCGCAGCGTGAGTTCGGCGCTCTGGGCGTTGGCAGCGTGGTCAACGGTGGCGACGACCTTTAGGTCGTTTTCGGTGAGCGCCGTTTCCAGCTGCTGAACGGTAGTGGCGAAGTCGCTCTGGCTCGGCACGGTGACGAGTCCGGCGACGTCGGGCGTCTGGGCGGTGGCCCCGCAGAAAAGGGCCAGAACTGCCACGAGTAGGTACCGCATGTTTAAGTAATACATATGTTCACCTCGAGGTTATCGTAGCAAAACGGGGTCACTCCGAGGTGACATCCTTTCACCAGCAGCACCAGCTTTGCGAACATTCAGCGTTCGTATCTCCTTTGTCGTCTCGAGATCAGATAGATTGACGAGACTCGTGGGAAGAGTTTCGGACCCGCTCCGTCCAATTTTGTTTTACCAGTCCCACGAAACGCCCGTCACATTTACCGCAGATTTAGAGAAGTCGTATTCTTCCCAACGCTCCTCCATCCAAGCAGGATGTAACCAGACGACACTTGATGGCGCTACTCCGGGGCGTTGTGAAGCGCCGAACGCTGCCGACGCGAGAGCCAGTCGAGTTGCAGCGAGTGAAGCGTGTAGTAGACCGGATAAATCAGTGAGAGATGTAAAATCCCATCACGCAGCGCGCCCGGCTCCAAAAGCAGCGCCCACAAGCACAGCAAACTCCACACGGTTCCGAGCGCCACGTGGAGGGCGCGCCCGCGTTGAAGACGGCTGACATACAAAAATCGAACCGGCACAAAAACCATGAGCGAAAGCCCCAGAATCAGCAAGGCGTTGAAAAGGGGCGGTGTGTCCAGCATATAGAGGTAAAACACCACGATGCTCCAGTACGACGGAAAACCGACGAAAAAGCCTTCGTCGGCGAGCTTGGCGGTGGTGCGAGAAAACCCGAACGCCGAAGAAAACATGGCAAACGCCGTAATCAGCACCCCCGGCGGCGCGAGCAGCCCGGTCTGAAGAAGCAGTAGCATCGGCAGCAGCACATAACTCGTAAAGTCGATAATGTTGTCGAGCAACCCACCGTCGATTGCGGCGGCAGTTTCTTTAACCCGAAACTTGCGCGCCAGTGCGCCGTCGGTCGCGTCGATAATGATCGTTACGGCGAGCGCCATCAGCGCCCAGCGGTGTGCGCCCTCTAAAATCCACTGCGCCGCGAGCGCCACGAAAAACAGTGTCGAGGCGGTATAGACGTGAACCAGATATCCGGGGATCGTCTCACGTAGCGACTCGAGGCGGGTACGGCGCTCGGCTGTATCCCTTCCGGATGAACCGCGCTCAGACATAAAGCTCAACCACACGGTAATGTATCATGACGACCAAAAAACCTGCGTTCCCGTTTTGTTTCAGCGCCTCGAGGCCGCCATCAGCCCACTTCCGGTCAGGATAACTGCGCCCGCCACTACCCACGGCGTCGGTACACCGAGTAGTTCGGCGGCGAGCGCGAGTCCTAAAATAAGCAGGGCGTAACCGAGTAGATAGACGAGGGTGCGAGACACCGGAGCAGTTTACCTCAGTGCGGATTCGGTGCAGGAGCGCGGAGTCTTTCGGGCTTTCGTAACGTTCGTACAGCCTCGGCTTTCGAGACGCGCCTGCCCGGAGAGACCTCGAGTCGGATAAAAAGCCTTTGGCCCGAGTTGATGTTAAAGTCAGCTATCTTGATCGCTGTTATCGCCGATATTCACGCCAACGTCCCCGCTCTGGAGGCGGTGCTCGCAGATATCGCCGAGCAGGGTGCGGACGAGATCATCATCAACGGCGATCTGGTCAACCGTGGCCCCGGCAACGCCGCGGTGGTCGAGCGGGCGCTCAACTTGCCCAACCTCCGCGCCGCCACCCTGGGCAATCACGACGACCTGATGTGTAAATGGATCGACCGCGCTCCCGACATTCCCGAATTGTGGTTCGAGGACGCGTTTTGGTATGGCATGGCGTGGCCCGCGCAGCAGCTGTCGGCGGCGGGGCAGCTCGGCGCGTTGCGGGAGCTGCCGATGACCTGCCGAGTCGACAGACCGGGGTTGCCGAAACTCCTCTTTTCTCACGGCAGCCCCCGCCACTACCGCGAAGGCTACGCGCCCCACCTGAGCGACCGAACCTTTTGTGAGATCGCCGCGCAGTATCCCGCCGATGTGTTCGTCGGCTCGCATACGCATCGCCCTTTCGACCACCAGGTCGGACATTACCGGGTGCTCAATACCGGCGCGGTCGGCGCACCCTTCAACGGCGACCCGCGCGCGCAGTACCTGCTGCTGCGCCCGCGTGACGGCACCTGGCACCCCGAGTTTCGCGCCGTAGCGTACGACCAGAGCGCGGCGTTGCGGGCGTTCGAGACCAGCGGCTACCTCGAGGCTGGTGGTCTGAGTGCTCGCATCTTTTACGACGAACTGCGTTTGTCGCGCCCGCTCTACATCATGTTTTGGGAGTGGACAGAGGCGCACGGACGTCCGAAAGACTGGAGCAGCTGGGACGCGTTTCAAAAGGGTCACGCCGAGCGGTTTAGGCTTAGATGACGGTTTAGATTGGTTCGGTAGCTCTGGGCGGGTATATCTGCTAGGCTGGTCGCGCCACGGCTCGGCCTCACGACAACTCGAGTGCTATTTTGCTGCTTTTAGCTATGCTCGAGCCCTCACCACAAGGGAGACCTATGCCTGACGTTCCTACCACCGGCCTTGCCGAAGAAATTCTCTACCTGTTGACCGAAACTTTCGAGAGCCCGATAAAAGACGGCAACGCCTATCTGGATAGAGGCGCGGGCGTATTTATGACGCTGGACAAAATCAGTGCTGAAGACGCCTCGAGGCTCGCATTTCCCGGTGCAACGACGCTGGCGGCCCAAACCGAGCACGTGCGCTTTTACCTGGTGGCTCTGGAGGGTTTCGTCACCGGCGCACATACGCGCGTCGATTGGTCCCAAAGCTGGCAGACGACCACCGTCACCGAAGCGGAATGGGACACGCTGAGGGCGGAACTGCGTAAAACCTATGAGCACACCACGGAACTGATCCGGAGTTTTGAGCGTTGGGATGAAAACGAACTCGGTGACGCGCTGGCGATGCTGACACACAGCGCGTATCACCTGGGAGCGATGCGGCAACTCGTACGCGCGCTCGGTTGAACCGGGTGAAAAGTGCCGAACCCGGGGGTTCGGCACTCGTCTTTACCTGAGTTTTGTCAGTCTTCGGCACTTGGAAGACATGCTCGAGTCCGCGCTGAATACGCGACATGCCGACACTTTCCGACTTGCTCAACGCTTGTGTCTTGCTGGAACGTCGATGAAACCTAAACGCCCGAGAGATCGTAGTTTTTCTGAATGAACGATTCCCATTCGCTCGGGACGTCCTCTTCAGGGAAGATGGCGGTAACGGGGCAAGCCGGGACGCACGCGCCGCAGTCGATACACTCGTCGGGGTGAATATAGAGCTGGTCGTCGGCTTCGTAAATACATTCGACCGGACATACATCGACGCACGACTGGTCTTTAACGCCGATACACGGCTCGGTGATGATGTGGGGCATGGGTTCCTCCTAAAGGGTATTGAACAGCAGCGACCTGAAAGGCTGCTGTAATCAAGTTTACGGTTGGCCGCGCTCCGGCTTTGGTACCTGACCGACTTCGTTAAAGCCCGGCGTCGGGCTCGAGCCTGAACCCCTAAACCCGCAAAACCGGCCGTCAGCTACTCGGCTGACCCACCGGACGCGCCGCTTCTATATTATGCGTACCCGAGCGGCTACGCGCAACCCCCGCCAGAATAATGGTGATGAGGGTAAAAGCGACGAGCGCGAGAAACGGAATGGTGATAAAACCGAGCCAGTTGATGTATTCCTGACTGCACGGTACCCCCATCCGGCAGATCGTAGGGGTGCTGAAACCAGGTACCTTTTGCTCGAGGTAGTGAAACAGCGACACACCCCCACCCAGCACCGAAAGCGGCAGCGCGTAGTGGACGACGCTCCGGTCCTGACGGTACGAGGCGATACCCAAAAGGATAACGAGCGGGTACATCAGGATGCGCTGATACCAGCATAATGAGCACGGCGCGAAAAGTCTCACCTCGCTAAAGTAGAGGCTCCCGGCGGTCGCCGTAATCGCTACGAGCCACGCCAGATAGAGACCGAAAGTGCTGAGTGCGCGCACGACTAGAACCCGATCTCCCGGCCTTGTGGCTTCAGGCTAGGTTCTGATAATCTACGCCCGCTCATTCGGTATTCAGGGTTGTGAGAGAGGGGCAAGCCGACAGGCGTCCGCAAGCCGGAGGCCACGAGACCCCTGACCGTAAGGGGCGAATATAGCTCGAAATCATCGACAAAATCTAGTTCTGCGCTTCTTCGACTGCGGCCTTGATGGTCGCAAACTGAAAATCTTCTACGCGTTCACCGGCGACGAAAACCGATGGCGTTCCCTGTACCCCGGCGGCGGTACCCATCTCGCGTTCCGCCGCGACGCGCTCGGCGTAGGTTTCGTCTTCAATGCAGCTTTGCAGCGCGTCGGCGTCTATAGCGGGCAGGTTGTTGCGGGCGACGTCGGTTAAAAAGGCGGGGGTCGCCCACGCCTGGCTCTCCGGCCCCTGCGCGCGAAAGACGAAGTTCTTGTAGTTCCAGAACGCCGCCTCGTCTTGCTCGTAGACGCATTCACCGGCGGTCGCGGCGACCGTCGAATCAGGGCCGATAAAGGGATAGTTGAGAAAGTAAAGCTTCGCCTGACCCGTAGAGATCAGTTCACGCTCGATCTGCGGCATCACTTCGGCGTCGAAAAACTGGCAAGCAGGACACTTGAAATCCTCGAAGACCGCGATCTCTACCGGCGCGTCCTCTTGTCCGAGTCGCGGCTGACCGGTCAGATCGAGTTCGCCGCTGGGAGCGACGGTTTCTTGCTGCTGCGGCGCAACCCTGAAGTAGACGATAGCGCCGACGGCGATAAGGGCTAGAACGATAAACGTAACCAGCGTAAGGCGCTGGGCAGAGGAGTTGGGGGATGAATGGGACACGCCCTAGAGTATAGCGGTTTGCGGAATTGTTGACCACCGGCTAAGGAACCGAGCGCGTAAAAATGCGACGCCGCCCGGTATTCGGGGCGGCGTCGCTGCTGTAGTCGTGCTTGCTGACCGCTAGAGCGCGTTTTGGGTGTTGAGCGAAGCGCGGTAGCCTTCGGATTCGACGGCCTGAAGCATCAGCTGTACGTCGGCGGCTCCCTCGACGGTGGCGCTGCTGGCGCTCAGATCGACCTGGGCGTTTTCGACGCCGGGGGTACGCTCGAGCGCCCCCTTGACCGCCGAGACGCAGTGATCACAGGTCATGCCTTCGATATTGAGTTGGGTTCGGTAGTTTGCCATGTTTTAGTTTAGCCCGGAACCGGGGGAGCGTCAACGACGCGAGCTGCATTTTGTACAATCCCTTGCGACCTCTGGTAGAGCGAGTCTTTATAACGCTTTTCCATCGCCTCTTGAGACTCGAGCGCCTCTTCCGCGCCACCGCCCGCCTGGTCGCGCAGGATTTCTCCGGCCGTGGGGAAGGCGCTACGCTCGAGTTTCGCGTCTTCATCCCATAACTGCGAGCGCATAAAGGCTTTGGCGCAGTGCAAGTAGGCTTTTTCGACGTTGATGACGAGCACCGTCAGCGGGAGCTTGTTAGCGGCGCGAAAGGGCTCGAGCAGCGCCTCATCGGTGTGAATCCGGGCCGCGCCGCCTACCCGCAGCGTTTCGTCTACGCCAGGAACTAAAAACAGCAACCCGACCGCCGGGTTTTTGACGATGTTCGTCAGCGAATCGAGGCGGTTGTTACCGGGCCAGTCGGGGAGGAGGAGCGTGCGCGCGTCCCTAACCCTGATGAAACCGCGCTCACCACCCCTTGGGGTAGCGTCCGCGCCCGTCTCGCTGCTCGAGGCGAGCACGACAAACGGCGACGACGCGATGAACCGTCGGCAGTGAGCGTCGAGCGCGCCCAACTGCTTACGCTGCGCCCGTTCGGAAGGCGCACGGTAGCTTTCTCGAAGCTGCTCTACGGTCTTAACGGTGCTCATCGCCCTACCTTTCCGGCACGCCTGTTTCACCTAGCTTGGTGGTAACCCACCGGGCCGTTACGGACAACGTATCAGGAAACGCGCCTAGTGCGAAAAACTCGGCGTCGGTGTGTTCCGGGCTCAGTCGAGCGGCTCCTTCGCCTTTAGCCAAATAGACAGCGGTGACGTAGTAGGCGTTGCGTTTCGGATAGAAGGTATGTTTGCCCGACGCGAGACCGAACATCTCTAAAACGTCCACCGTAAATCCGGTTTCTTCAAAAAGCTCACGAGTAGCGGTCTCTAGAAGGGATTCGCCCGCCTCCATATGTCCACCCGGTAAATCCCATTCACCGTCCGGACGTCGGAGCAGCAAAAGCTCGCTTGCCCCGTTCATCACCGCGACGCCCGCAGCCACGAGAATCACCGGCTGGCCTTGCATAGCGTCCATCACGGCGTTCGCATAGCTTGTAACAGTTTTATTTGCAGGCGTCTCGAGCCGTTCATACCCCCAAGCCTCCGCCGGGCTCAGCCTGCCGTGTGGTGGTCGACGCCTTCGTAAGCTTCCATAAACGCGTCGATCTCGGCTGGGTCGATGTCGTCGAAGGTTTGCAACCGCTGCCACGCGGTCATGGCGTACACCGTGTCGAGGTTTTCGCGTGGCACGATGACGACGCGGCGGTAGCGGCGGGCGTCGTAAGCACCCTCGAGCGCGGTGGCGCGTTCGCGGTTTTCTTGCGGCGTACCCGCGCGGTACCAGAGGATGACCCCGGCGTCCTCCATGTTGTGAACCAGATAGAGGTCTGAAAGGGCCGGGGAGAGTTCGGTGTGCGTTCCCCAGGGGCCGATGCTGGGATAGTGCGGTCCCGAGGTCGGCGGGTCCGAGTTGTAGTTAGGTGTGGGCGCGTCCGTACCGATGTGGGCGTTGCCGAGGCTGCGGAAACGTTCCCCCGGTAGCTGCGACTGCCCGTAGAGATTGATCCCCGTCGGCACGACGATAACGAGCGCGACGCCGAGACCGATCAGCCACGGAGTCGGGGAGCGTTTTTGCTGCGTTTTGCGGGTTCCAGCTTGCTTTTTGGGTGAGGTTGCCATAGCTGCAATGTACCTCGGCAACCCCTGAACGGGCTGTCTCGTCCCTAACCCGGGGCGCGTCCGGGACGGGTGGGTAACGTGCTGGGTATAGTGTTCATATAGTTCTGGAGGGTGATATGAACGATTTTCGCGCCTTACGCGTGCAAAAGGGTGACGATGGGGCGTTCTCGAGGTCGGTGCAAACGCTGGGGACGGATATATTGGGGCCGAGCACGCTACCCCCCGGTGACCTCACCGTCAAGGTGGCGTACTCGTCGCTCAACTACAAAGACGCGCTCTCGGCGACCGGCAATCCCGGCGTAACGAAAACCTACCCGCACACCCCCGGTATCGACGCTGCCGGAACGGTTCTGGAAAGTAGCGACGACCGCTTCGGCGTCGGCGACGAGGTTATCGTCACCTCATACGACCTCGGGATGAACACCCCCGGCGGTTTCGGTGAGCTGATCCGCGTACCTGCGGACTGGGCCGTACCGCTGCCAGCGGGCCTGACGCTCCGTGAGGCGATGGTGCTCGGGACGGCGGGCCTGACGGCGGGATTGTGTCTGGACGCGTTGCTGGCGCACGGTCTGGAGCCCGGTCAGGGGCCGGCCGTCGTAACCGGGGCGTCGGGCGGGGTCGGCAGCGTCGCGGTCGCGCTCCTCGCCCATCTAGGGTTCGAGACGCTGGCGAGCACCGGCACCGAGGCGGCGTACAGCTGGCTCCGCGAGCTGGGCGCGGCGGACACCCTGCCCCGCTCCGAACTGAGTAAACCGTCGGAAAAGCCCATGCACAAGGCGCGTTTTGCCGGTGCTATCGACACGGTGGGCGGCGAGGTGCTCACCAACGTCGTGAAGTCTCTGAAGTACCGCGCCGCCGCCGCCGCGTGCGGTTTAGTGGCGGGGTCGGGACTGTCCCTGACGGTGTTCCCTTTTATCCTGCGCGGGGTAAGCCTTTTAGGGATCGATTCGGCGGAGTGTCCGATGGCGCTCAGGCGGCGGGTCTGGGAGATGCTGGCGGGAGACTGGAAGGTCGACTTGTCGGCAGCGACCAGAGAGGTCACCTTAGATGAGCTGAGCAGCGTGATAGACGAGATTTTGCAGGGGCAAACGCAGGGGCGGGTGCTCGTCAGGGTGGGTGGTTGACCGGTTGTAGCCTAGCTCGAGCTTTTCAGATAGGCTCTGAGGCTCTGTTCGCTGCCCGGTCGTAACATACACAACTGCCGTGAGCCTTCGCGCTACATTCGTGTGTAAGTTGTGTAAAATACTCTATGGTCTCGTCGAATGCGTTTTCCGATCTGCTCGCCTGCCTGGAGACCACCCAGCTCGGGCGTTACAGCCTGGAAGGGTGCGCGTTTGTTTATAAGAACGCGGCCTCGTGCGTGTTTCCGGGCTGTATTTTTGTCCTCCTCGCCCTCTCAAAAGTCGTGGCCTTGCCGGTACCCCGCTATGACTTTTTACTGCTGGGCTGCGTGGCCTTGCAAGTGTTCATGGTGGCGGCGGGGCTCGAGACGCGGGACGAACTCAAGGTGGTGTGCGTGTTTCACCTGTTGGGTTTAACGCTCGAGCTGTTCAAAACGCACGTCGGCTCTTGGAGTTACCCTGAAGACGCCTACAGCAAGCTGGGTACGGTTCCCCTTTACAGCGGCTTTATGTACGCGAGCGTAGCTAGCTTTATGACCCAAGCCTGGCGGCGCTTCGACTTAGGCCTCGTCGCTTGGCCGACACCGGGGCTGGTCGTACCTTTGGGGGCGGCTATCTACCTCAACTTTTTTACGCACCACTTCACGCTCGACCTGCGTTGGGGGCTGGTGTTGGCGGTGTTCGGGGTGTTCGCCGCGACCAGGGTGCGCTTTACGCCCTACCGCCGCGCTTTTTCCATGCCGCTGACCCTGACTTTTTTGCTCATCGGCGTGTTTGTGTGGCTGGCCGAAAACATTTCCACCTACTTGGGTGCGTGGGTCTATCCGCACCAGACCGGCGGCTGGCAGGTGGTCGACCCGAGCAAGCTCAGTTCGTGGGGTTTGCTGGTCATCGTGAGCTTTATGATCGTGGCGCAGCTCAAACGGGTCAAGACGCAGCAAGATTGACCCGCTCAAGTCTTCCCGTAAGTTTTGAGAATAGCAATCTGCGTCTCGGTGAGGGTGGGGAACGCTGTGCCTTGTTCACCACTGCGTTCGCCAGCTAGAGAATCAGCCATACGCTCAGGGTAAAGGGCGTGTTTCAGAAAAAGTGTCCCCCGGTCTTTCGGGGCTGAAACGTTGCGTCAGATAGTTGCGGCTAGAGGGGCTCGAGCTCCATTCCCACGCCTAACTCGCCCTCTTCTAAAACGCGCGCCAAGATGCCGCCGTGACCCCGAACCGCGTTGTACCCGCCCGGGCCGAGCGCCTCTTCCATCCGCGAACACGGGTGACAGAGCCCCGCGCCCTCGAGGACTGCGCCGCCGATGCTGAAGCGCCGGTCTTTAAGCGCGAGCAGGTTGATACCTGACACCACCAGATTGCGCCGAAGCCGTTCGGGGGTCGCGTCTGCGCCACACAGAGACGCGATGACCGACAGGTGCTCGGCTTGAATCAGCGTCACCTGCCGCGCCGAGTTCGAGGTGCGTTCGGCGCGGTGGTCGCCCGCCAGACCACGCCCCGGTAGCGCGGTAGCGCGCGCGACCCGCACCGGCTCCGCGCGCCGCGCCGGACGGAGCAAGATATGCTCGAGCCGTCCCTTTTGCGGCAGTGTGGCTAGAAGTGTCTCGAGCGTTCGCATCAGCTCCAGCCTAACCGAGTTCGGCAGCTGTTTTAGTCCGTACTGCGCTGGGCCACCGCCGATACCACCGCCTGAAGTGCGTGGTAGGCCGCGCTTTGTCGGTTAGACGCGGCGTAGGCCGAACGCTAGCCGCCCTAGCGCACGCTATAGTGCGTTATGACGACAGGGACGCTTCTCCGGGGTGACGTTACTCTGCAACACGTGGACGCGGTGGTCGACGCCGCGAACAGCAGCCCGCCGGGTAGGGGCGGCGTCAATGACGCCTACCGCGACGCGCAGAGGGTTCGGGAGGTTTCTCAGAGGTTCGGGCAGGCGGCTTCAGCCTCTGCTAAGGTTGTGGGGGCAAAGTTTCAGGTGAAGCCGTTTCCGCAGGTTTGAAGACGAGACTTTTTCGGGGACAAGACTTTTTTGAAAGCAACACTATGATTGATTAACGACTATTTGTTGACGACTTGTTCACGACACGACCGGTTTACCACGTGATAAGTTACGGCACTTTTTAGGAGGCGAGATGAGACGAACTGGATTTTGGATGGCGCTGGCGCTGGTGGGGCTGCTGGCAGCGTGCGGCGACGACCCGGTGTCACCCGCGACGGGTGCGCTTCAGGTCGATATCAGCGGTTTACCGGCGGGTATCGCCGCCGCCGCTCTGGTCGAGGGGCCGGGCGGTTTTACGCAGCAGTTGACGGAGAGCGTGACGCTGAGCGGGCTGAGCGTGGGTCCTTACGAGGTGAGCGCGGGGACGGTCTCCGATTTCACCGCCGAAGTCAGCGGTTCACCCGCGACGGTGACGGCGGGCGCGACCACGCTAGTCAGGGTCGTTTACACCGCCGTAGGTGGCCCTGACCGCCCCGGTACCGGCGGCAGCATCACGGGGACGGTCAGCGTCGTCGGGACGGCGGGCGCGGCGGACGAAGCCCCTTTCGTACCGGGTGAGGTCATCGTCAAGTTCAAGCCGGGGTTGCGGGCGCAAGGTCTAGATACGGGGCTCGAGCTCCTCCGCGAACTGCCCCTCGACAATACCGGCCTCTACCGGACGGCGGGCGTCAGCGCCCAGAGCGCCGACGCGGAAGCCGCTACCTTGCGGACGGTCGCCACGCTTTCCGCCCGCGACGACGTGGTGTACGCGCACCCGAACTACCTCTTAGAGGCGTTTGCCGAACCCAACGACCCGCTCTACGAACGCCAGTGGCACTACGAAGCGATCAACCTGCCCGCCGCGTGGGACCGCACCAAAGGCTCGAGCAAGGTAACGGTGGCGGTTATCGACAGCGGCGTCGTCACCGATCACCCCGACTTAGCGAGCAAGCTTTCACCCGGTTACGATTTCGTCAGCAACGAGCAGACCGCCGGTGACGGCGACGGACGCGACGCCGACCCGACCGACCCGACGGGCTCGTTTCACGGCTCGCACGTCGCCGGAACGGTCGCCGCCTCTACAAACGACGGCGTGGGCGTCGCGGGCGTCAGCTGGGGCGCGCGGCTCTTGCCGGTGCGAGTTCTGGGCAACGGTAACGGTACCCTCGCCGACGCTGTAGACGGCATTTTGTGGAGTATCGGCGACCGCATCTCCGGCGTTCCGCTCAACCCCGACCCGGCCGACGTACTCAACCTGAGTTTGGGCGGAAAGTTTTTGTGCAGCAAGGTGCAGTTTTTGCAAGACGCGTTCGACCTCGCCAACGCGGCCGGGGTAGCAGTCGTCGTCGCAGCTGGTAACGACGACGAGGATGCCAACGGCTTTACCCCGGCGAGTTGCGGCGGCGTGATTACGGTTGGCGCAACGACGCTTCAGGGTGAGCGCGCCGACTACTCGAACTATGGCGGTCGTATCGACGTGATGGCTCCCGGCGGCGTCGTAGACGACGACAGTGACGGTGACGGTCAGCCTGATGGCGTGTACAGCACGGTGCAAAATGCGGCGGGCGAACCCGACTACGCGTATTTCGAGGGTACCTCGATGGCGTCGCCCCACGTCGCGGGTGTGGTGGCGCTCCTCAAGAGCGTAAGGCCCGAGCTTTCAGGTTCCGAAGCGCGCGACCTCTTGCAGCGCACCGCCCGTCCCATCGCTTCGTGTTCAGAAGGGTGTGGAGGCGGCCTGATCGACGCGGAGGCGGCGCTCGCCGCACTCGCCGCGCCTGCTCGCGCCGACTTTGCGCTCGCCCTGTCGCCCGCGACGGTCTCGCTCACAGCTGGAACCGACGCCGACGTCCAGGTGGTGCTGAGCCGCTCGAGTGGTTTTGACAGCCAGGTGAGCTTCAGCGTCGCCGGTCTGCCGGACGGCCTCAGCGCCAGCTTTACGCCGTCGGCGACCACGGGTGACAGCTCCCGCCTGACCCTGCGCGCAGAGGCCGGACTCGAGGGTGACTACGCGCTTGAAGTCGAGGGTAGCGGGGGCGGCGTCAGCCGGACGGTCTCTCTCAGCGTCGTCGTCGAGGGTGACGACCCGCCCGAGCCCAGCCTCAGCATCGCCGGAACCTACGTCTTCGCGTGTCCGGTTGCGGAGCGAGAATGTAACGTAGAGACGCTTCCGAGCGTACAGATCGAAGCGGGCGGTGTGAGCGCGAGCTACACAATTCCCAACGTGCCCGCAGGTGACTACAACGTCTTGGGCTGGAACGACCTCAACGGTGACGGCGACGTTGACGCCGGAGAACCGGTCGGCGCGTTCCCGAGTTTCGACACGCCTGCGGTCGTCAACCCACCCGCCAGCGGCGTCGATTTCGTCGTGATCCCCTCGCTCGGTACCCAGTTGCCGAGTTTCAGGGGTTTGATAGGAGACCGCTAAAGTACACGCCCCAAGCACGTGTCAGCGGTCTCCGCGTCCGCCTGAAGGCGGAAGGGTTTTGTAACCTCCGAGAAGGTGACGCCCGCCGCCCTTTGCTAGGTTAAACACAGACCCGTTACGGGCTGCTCACTTTCCGAGGAGGAAACTATGGCTTTTGAACTTCCTGATTTACCGTATCCGAACGACGCTTTGGAGCCTCACATCGACGCGAAGACGATGGAGATTCATCACGACAAGCACCACGGCACCTACGCGACCAAACTGGGCGACGCCGTGCAGGGTACCGAGATGGAAGGCAAATCCATCGAAGAGATTCTCGCTCAGGGCGCAGACGCGTTGCCCGCAGCCGTCCGCAACAACGGCGGCGGCTACCACAATCACAACCTGTTTTGGGCTTGGCTGAGTCCGCAGGGGGGCGGCGAACCGAGTGGCGAACTCGCCGAGGCGATAAGCCGCGATTTCGGTTCGTTCGATTCGTTTAAGGAAAAGTTCGCCGCCGCCGCCACAGGTCAGTTCGGTTCGGGTTGGGCGTGGCTCGTGTCGGACGGGGGCGCGCTCTCCGTTACCAGCACCCCCAACCAGGACAACCCCGCGATGGAGGGCAAGCACGCCGTGCTGGGTCTCGACGTGTGGGAGCACGCCTACTACCTGAACTACCAGAATAAGCGCCCCGACTACATCAAGGCGTTCTGGAACGTCGTCAACTGGACGAAGGTCGCGGAGATGTACGCCGACACCAAGTAATTTCATCCGTTTTCAGGACGCGCCCGCTGTGAAGTGGGCGCGTTTTTTTGGGTGGCTGCCTCGCCTGCCGATTGCGAAACGGTTTACCGATCCCGCAGCGTTCCGTGACGATTAGCTGAAAAAGGGATGTTAGGGTAAACAGGTTTGAGGTTGGGCAGAGATGATCTGTGGGGTTTGCGAGAGGAGTAACGATGAAGCACTTTGTAGTCGGTCTCGGGTTGCTGGGGCTGCTCGCGGGATGTTCACGGGAGGCGGAGACGCCTGTGACGCCCGCCTTTAGTCAAGACTCGGCGGCGGTTTTTATCAATGAGCTGCATTACGACAACGCGGGCGCAGATACCGGTGAGGCAGTCGAAATCGCGGGGCCAGCCGGAACCGACCTGACCGGGTGGGACGTGGTGCCTTACAACGGCAACGGCGGCGCGCCCTACAGCCCGAAACCGCTGAGCAGCACCATTCCGGATCAAGCGGGTGGCTACGGTACCGTTTCGGTGCCGGTGGTCGGTCTTCAGAACGGCTCACCCGACGGTGTGGCGCTCGTCGACGCAGCAGGCGACGTGGTGCAGTTTTTGTCGTACGAAGGTGCGTTCACGGCGGTGGGCGGCGCAGCTGACGGCGTCGCAAGTACCGACATCGGTGTTTCTGAAAACGGTTCGGAGGCGGTCGGACAGTCGTTGCAACTTACAGGTACCGGCGCGATCTATCAGGACTTTACCTGGGCGGCGGCGTCCGGCAGTTCGTTCGGCGCGGTCAACGCCGGACAGACTTTCGGTGATGGCGGCGGCAGCGAACCCCCTGCGCCCGAAGTCTGCAACGACCCGGCGACGCTGATCAGCGTCGTGCAGGGTGCTGGCGCTACCAGCCCGCTGGTAGGGGAGACGGTCACGCTCGAGGCGGTCGTCGTCGGCGACTTTCAGGCGGCGGACGGCCTCGGCGGATTTTTCCTGCAAGAAGAGGACGCCGACGAGGACGGCAACCCCGCGACCTCGGAAGGTCTGGCGGTGTTCGCTCCGAACGCCGACGATGTAAACGTCGGCGACCTGGTGCGTGTGGGCGGTACGGTAAGCGAGTTTGCCCGCAGCGGAAGCTCGCTGACGCAGCTCGGCAACTTGAGCGCGCTACAAACTTGCGGCACTGCCGAACTGCCTGCGCTGAGCGAACTCACCCTGCCGCTGGATAGTGCGCCCGAGCAGCTCGAGGGGATGCGCGTCATCCTGCCCCAAACGCTCGTCATTGCCGAATATTTCAACTACGACCGCTTCGGCGAAATCGTGTTGGCGCTGCCGCAGAGCGGCCTCGAGCGCCCCTACACCCCGACCAGCTACGTCGAACCCGGCCCGGCGGCGCAGGCGGTAGCCGCTGAAAACGAGAGCCGACGCATCACCCTCGACGACGGGCGCGGCGCGCAGAACCCGGACGTAACCCGTCACCCCAACGGTGAACCGTTCAGCCTTACGAACCGTTTTCGCGGCGGCGACACCGTAACCCGTACGGTCGGCGTCCTCGACGAGCGTTTCGGGATGTACCGCGTCCAGCCGACGCAAGGGGCCGACTACGCGTCGGTCAACCCCCGCACCGCTGCGCCGGAAAACGTGGGCGGCAGCCTCAGAGTTGCCAGCTTCAACGTCCTTAACTACTTCACGACTTTTGGTGGTTCCAGTGACCGTGGCGCAGACAACCAGGTGGAGTTTGAGCGGCAACAAGCGAAGATCGTCGCCGCGCTCGCGGCTATCGACGCCGACGTGTTCGGCCTGATCGAAATTCAGAACAACGACGACACGGCGCTGGGGTCGCTCGTCGCTGCTCTAAACGACCGTGTGGGTGCTGATACCTACACCTTTGTCCCGACCGGCGCTATCGGCACCGACGCCATCAAAGTGGCGTTTATCTACAAACCGGCGACGGTTTCGCCCGTCGGCGACTTTGCCGTGCTAGGTTCATCGGTCGACCCCCGCTTTATCGACACTAAAAACCGTCCGGCGCTGATTCAGACCTTTGACGAGGTGGCGACCGGTGGGCGCGTCACGGTCGCGGTCAACCACTTCAAGTCGAAGGGGTCGGACTGCGACGAGCTCGCCGACCCGGATACCGGCGACGGTCAGGGCAACTGCAACCAGACGCGTACACAGGCGGCGGCGGCGCTCGCAGACTATCTGGCGACCGACCCGACCGGCAGCGGCGACCCGGACGTGCTGATCATCGGCGACCTCAACGCTTACGACGAAGAAGACCCCATCGACACCCTTAAAGCGGCGGGGTATACCGACTTGAACGAAGCCTTCGGCGGCGAGTTCACCTATGGGTACGCCTTCAACGGACAGTTCGGCTATTTGGACTACGCGCTCTCGAGCACCACCCTTACCCCGCAGGTCACGGGTACGACGGACTGGCACATCAACGCCGACGAACCCGACTTGTTGGACTACGACACCAGCTTTAAGAGTGACGCTCAGGACGCCATCTACGCGCCCGACCCCTACCGTTCGTCCGACCACGACCCGGTGGTGGTGGGGCTCGAGCTGGACGTTCAGGAAGTCGATCCGGAAGCGTTGCTCAGCGACCTGGTCGTCGTGGTCGAAGGGTTGGAGCAGGGCGGCACTCTAAAGCGCGGCGACGCGCGCTCGCTTCTGGCGCAGCTCGAGACCGCCCAGCGGCACCTCGAGCGCGGCCGGAAAGACCAGGCGGCGGGGGCATTGGGGCGTTTTGAACGCAAGGTCGAGCAGCTCGTCCGTAAGGGTGCGCTCAGTGCCGAACAGGGGCAGACGCTGATAAAAGCGTCGGAGACGATACGAGACGCGTTCTAGCTGAATCCGCCTAGCTACACCGGAGACCGGCGCGAGATTTTTCGCGCCGGTCTCCTCTGGTTTGCCCTAAGCTCGGGGCGTGAGTACGAACGCTGAAAACACCGTTACCCTGCTCCTGCTCGCCGCGTGTCTGGGACTTTTGGGTTGGCAGCTGTGGCCGCGCCTGAACGTGCAGCATGTAGAGCTGACGGTAGAGCAACCGGACATCACCGTCTCCGTGGCGGGCGCAGTGGTCGCTCCCGGCGTCTACGCGCTGCCGTGGGGCTCCCGCGCCGAAGACGCCGTCGCCGAAGCGGGCGGCTTTACAGACGCTGCCGAGGCGACGCTGGTCAACCTCGCCGACCCGCTCACTACCGGCGAAACGGTTTTCGTCCCTGAAGCGCGCACCGCCACAGGTGAAGACAGGCTCAGCCTGAACACGGCTACGGAGCGCGAACTGGAGCTGCTCGTTCCCGGCGTCGGCCCGGCTACGGCTGCGAAGATCGTCGCGGCTCGCCCGTTTGAAAGCGTCGAAGACCTGCTCGAGGTCTCAGGTATCGGCCCGGCGACGCTCGAGAAGATTCGCCCGTACGTCAGGCCGTGACGGGTTCCAGTACCGAGTGCCGAGTAATGAGTGCTGAGTACCCAGTGCTGAGTACCAAGCGCCGAGTATCGAACGCGTACCCAGTGATGTGTGCTGAGTCGTGAGCGCCCTGTTGTGAACGCCCTATCGGACACGCCTGACCAACCACGTGGGGGTGTATCGCTCGTCTGGGCGGTTCCGGCGGCGTTTTGTCTGGTATTGGGGATTGCGCTCGCCGGAGCCGGGGTGCCGCTCTGGGTGGGCGCGCTTTGTGCCGGGGCGTTGCTGGGGGTGGGCGCAGCGTTCGGGGCGCGCTGGCTTTTGCTGGTGGTGGTGTTCACTCCGCTCGGTCAGGTGCGTTTGGGGGTGTGGGAAGCGCGTCCGCAACCGCTCGCCGCGCTCGTCGGCACGGCTCGAACGCTGTCCGGCTACTCCGACGGTACCTATCTGACGCTGGACGACCCGGCGGGCGCAAAGGTCGTGTTGTCGCCGCGTGGCGAGGTTGCGGCGGGGCGTGTGACGCTCCGTGGTGACGTGGTGGCTCCGACCGACAAACGCAACCCCGGCGGTTTCGATTACGCCGGGTATCTGGCGCGGCGCGGGGTGGGGGCGCAGGTTTTTGTAGACGAAGTTTTCTCGCTCGAGCCCGCCCCCCCGACCTTTAAGGAACGTTTGCAACGCGGCGTAGTGGCGGGCTTGCCACCCGATCAGGCGGCGCTGATGGCGGCGATGACGCTCGGTATCCGCGACGATCTGAACGACCTGAGAGACAGCTTTGCCGCGGCGGGGCTCGCGCATGTGCTGGCGCTCTCGGGTCTTCACGTCGGCGTCTTAATCGCTTCGCTGGGCCTCCTGCTGAGGCCGCTGGGCGCGCTGCGCTATCCCGTAATGATCGCCTTCGTCGTCGGTTTCGCCGTACTCGTAGGACTCAGTCCCAGCGTGCTGCGCGCCGGGACGATGGCGGCGGCGCTTCTCGCGTCGCTATGGTTGGGTGCGGGACGGTTGGGGGTGTGGCCTGCGCTCTCGCTGGCGGCGCTCTTGGCGCTACTCCTGAACCCTTCGCACCTCTTCGACCTGTCGTTTCAACTTTCGTACCTGGCGGTCGTCGGCATCGTCGTTTTTGCCGGGCCGACGTTGCGGGCGCTCCACGCCTCGTCGCTCCCGTGGTGGCACCCCAGGGCGCTGGTGCTCGGCGCGCTCGTCGTCAGCGTCGGGGCGCAAGCACCGCTGCTGCCGCTGCTGGCGCACACCTTCGGGTCTGTGCCGCTTCTCGGCCCGGTGGTCAACGTCGTGGCGTTGCCGCTGGCGACGCTGCTGGTCCCGCTCGGTTTTTTGGCGGGGCTCGTGGGCCTGGTTTCGCTGCCCCTGGCAGAACTTCTAAACGACCTTGCGACGCTTCCGGCAGCGGCGCTTATCTGGACGGCAGATCAGGCCGCAACCTGGCCGAGTCTGGAGTGGGGCGAGGTCGCGCCGGTCGGGTTCGCCTACTACGCGCTCGGGGCGACCGCTCTGGCGCTCGTCTCACTGGGCAAACTAAAGCTCTGGCGAGGGTTGCTGGTGGTGCTGACGGCGCTCGGCGCTTCAGTTCTGACGCCGCCCCCATACGGAGACGCCGAGATCGTCTTTCTCGACGTGGGTCAGGGGGACAGCACCCTGATCCGTTTGCCGCACCGTACCGAGATTCTGGTAGACGCCGGGGGCAGCCCCTTCAGCGATTTCGACGTGGGCCAAAATACCGTGGTTCCGGCGCTCGTAGCGTTGGGCGTCGATGAACTCGAGCTGGTTATCGCCTCTCACGCCGACACCGACCACATCGAAGGTCTAGTGAGCGTTTTGGCCCAGCTGCCGGTGCAACGTCTCGTGATCGGTCACGCAGAAGCCGAGTCAGAAGCGTTCGGGGCGCTTGTAAAGGTTGCCGAAGCGCGCGGCGTCCCCGTTACCGCCGTTCGGCGTGGTGAAGTTTTAAGGCTCGGCGACGCCCGTCTGGACATCCTGAATCCGCCCCCGAAACCTTACGAAGCGACCAACGACAACTCCGTGGCCTTCGTGCTCAGCGCCCTCGGAACCACGGCGCTGTTTTTAGGCGATGCCGCGAGCACCGTCGAAGACGTGCTGGCAGTTCCTGACATCGACGTGCTGATGGTCTCGCACCACGGCTCGAGGTTCTCTACCTCGGACGCGCTTTTGCGGGCCGCGCAACCCGAACGGGCGGTGCTCTCGTACGGACGCAACACCTACGGTCATCCCCATCCGGACGTGCTGGCGCGTTTGCAGGCGCACGGCGTAAGCGTGGCTCACACCCACCTCGAGGGCGCGGTGCGGATACCGCTACGCTAAAGCTGCTATTCGGCGACGCGCGTGAAGTGCTGGCGTAACCGCTCGACAGCGCGCGTTTCGCCGATAATCACCACGTTGTCCCCGGGAGCGATGACGAAGTCGGCGCTCGGAGTGATTTCGAGCTTGCCTTGGCGGTTGACGGCGATCACCTGTACCCCGAAACGGTTGGCGAGCTTGAGGTCGCGGAGCTTGCCGCAGAGCTTGTTTTGCGCGGTGTACTCGACGACCTCGTAGTTTTCACCGAGATTGAAGGCGTCGACAATTGTCGGCGTCGCCAGCGATTTGGCGACGCGTACACCCATGTCGTGCTCTGGGCGCACCACCCTGTCGGCCCCGACCTTGAGCATGACCCGCGCCGCCGTTTCCGAGGTCGCTTTGCTGAGCACCCTTTCCGCCCCCTGATTTTTAGCCGCTACGATGCTAAGGATACTCGCCTCGAGGTTGTTACCGATGGCTACGACGACCTGGTCGAAATTGCGAAGTCCAAGTTTGCCGAGCCCCCCCTCTTCGGTCGCGTCCATAACGACGGCGTGAGTTACATTTTCCATCACCTCTTGGATACGTTCTTCGTTGCGGTCGACGATGACCACTTCATGACCGAGTTGATAGAGCGTCGCCGCCAGCGCCGAGCCGAACCGTCCCGCGCCGATCACCAGATACTGTTTGGTTTTCATACTTTCCCTTCCGTCGTTGCGTACGCCAAGCGTTACCTACGCCATTTTGTACGCGCCTGATCTCTTTGGCAAATCGTTAGCCGATTAGGTTGTCAGCCGATCAAAACGCCCTCGTCCGGGTATTTGAGCCTGGCTTCGCGGGGGCTTTGCACCAGCGCCAACGCAAGAGTCAACGGTCCGATACGGCCCAGATACATCAGCAAAACGATAATGAGCCTCCCTGGATCGGTCAGCTCGAAGGTCGCGTTCAGCGACAACCCGACCGTGCCGAACGCCGAAAATGCCTCGAACATGACCTTTAACAGGGGCAGCGATTCGCTGACGCTGAGCAAAAACAGGGCGATCATGATGATAGCGGTGCTGAGCAGCGCCACCGACCCGGCCTTGACGACCGTCTCCACCGAGACGCGCCGACCGAACGCCGACAACTCACCGCGCCCACGTACCATGCTCCACGCGCTCGCTACCAGCACGAAAAAGGTCACGGTCTTGATCCCTCCGGCAGTTGAAGCCGGGCTGCCCCCGACGAGCATCAGCAGCATGGTCACGAGCAGCGTCGACTCGTGCAAAAGGGTGTAGTCGAGGCTGTTGAAACCGGCGGTACGCGGCGTTACCCCCTGGAAAAAACCGGTCAGCAGCTTGCCGTGCCAAGGGAGCGGTTGCAGCGTCCGTGGGTTGTTCCACTCGAGCGCCAGCACCATGACCGTCCCGAAAATGCAGAGCAGCAGGGTAGTCAGCAGCACGACGCGGCTGTGCAGAGTAAGCGGAAAACGTCGCCCACCCCGAAGCTTGGCCCAAACGTTGAGATGGACGATAAACCCGAGCCCGCCGAAGATAAAGAGCGCGCTCAGCACCAGCGTGACTACCGGATCGTCGACAAAACGGATGAGCGAGTCCGAATAGAGCGCGAAACCTGCGTTGTTAAAGGCGCTGACGCTATGAAAAAAAGCGTAAAAAAGTCCCTGACCGGGGCCGTGCAGGTTTGCAAACGTCGGGTAGAGAAGCGCCGCCCCGAGGGTCTCGAAACCGAGTGAGATCAGCAAGATGGTACGGACGAGCCGTAACACCCCGCCGGTGCCGAGCGCGCTTACCTGCGCGGCGGCGCGCAGCCGCTCCTGAAACCCGATCCGCCTTCCGAGCACGAGCGCCACGAGCGTACTGAGGGTTACGATCCCTAAGCCGCCTACCTGAATCAGCAGCATGATGAGGACGCGCCCCAACGGACTCCAGGCGGTTTCGGTATCGACCACGACCAGACCGGTGACGCAGAGGGCGCTCGTAGCCGTAAAAAGCGCGTCGAGCAGGGTGATGCGTTGTCCCGGCGCATGACTCCACGGCAGCCACAATAAAACCGTACCGATAACGATAGCGACGAAAAACGACAACGCGATGACCTTGGTAGGGGACAGCACTCGAGCCTTGATACGGCGCGGCAGGGGAGACGCGTTCACCAGGCCGCCGCGCAGGTGGGCTGGGGCGTTCGGAAAATCCACGGATAGCAGGTCGTGGCTACTTTGAGCCACGCTCGGCCGAAGCGTCGTTTGCTACGTGCTCTAAGGGACGAAACCTGCGGCGAAGTGCAGTGTATATCGGGACTACTAGAACAGTTGAAACGGGGAGTGGGCATGGGCGCGTGCTAAAGGTATCACACCGCCCTGCTCCGCTACTGTTTCCGGCCTGGCATTACGTGCAAACCTCGAGCCCCGCTTAGTCCTACCAGAAAATTCGGCCTTAGAGACGAACAGAACGAAGTTATAGTGACCCATGCCCACCGCTATTCCCGATTTTCCTGCGTTCACCGTCGAGCTCACCCGCAAAGACTTTTTTTACTACACCTGGGTACTCGCTCTGAAACGCCCGGTGCTACCCTTTATGATCTACAGCTTTATCTTTTTGTTTCTGATCGGCGTAACCGGGGTGTGGCCCACAGCCCGGGTTTTTTCGCTCGCGGTGTTCGTCCCGCTTTTGGGATATCTGCTCTGGGTCTGGGTGGCGGCGCAAACGCTCTGGGCGCGGCACCCGGCCCTAAAAAGCCCGCGTCACTATCACTTTAAGCCCAAGTCGTATCTGCTCGGTGCGGGCGCAGGCAAGGTGACGGTCGCGTACAAGGATGTGACGCAGGTTCTCAGCTCGCGCCGCGCCCTCTACCTTATGCGGCGGGACGGAAGCGCCGACATCTTGCCCCGTAACGCACTGCCGGAGGGCCTCGAGCCCTTCTTAAACGAAAAGCTTACGGTCGAGCCCTCGAGTTTTCTTTAGCTCAAACGCTGAACCCCGAACGACAAGTCTCGAACGACCTCAAGGCTCCTGCACTTCCCGGCACCTCAGCGTAAAAAACGGAAAGTTCGCTCTGAAGTCTTTGCGGCAGCTCAGATCGCCGAGTGTCGTCTCCGCTGAAGCTTCACGGCGTCTCAGGTCGGCCTCGAGGGTGGTCTGCTCGAGCACTGCCAGCGCCAGCCAGACAGTTAGCGCAGCAGCTACGACGCCGCCCAAAACCCAGACAATTACACGCCTCCGCATAGCTCAACCGTACACTACGAAGTTCCGCTCGCTTACGCCTCGAGTGGCCCGGACGCCGGGCGGGTTGCTGAGCCCTCTTGCTGCGCCGCAAAACCCGTATGCAGTCCCATCAGGTACGAAAGCTTGAGCATAAATTGAAGCGTCTGGTCGTCGCCAGCGCCCATATGCTCCCTTACATACGCCTCGGTACCCTCGGGTAGTTCGATGGCTTCGATTTCGCCCTCGTGACGTTCACGCATCGTCGTCAAAAATTCTGCAATCGCCTCAGTCGCTTCTGTGCTCATACGTAATTCTCCCTGTTTGCTGCGCTCAGCCGTTGCGACGCCCGGTTGCGTCTGACTCGTCGTGTCTGGTCGTTGCCGGTTTCCGCTCTCGCAGCGTTACTGCGCTACCGTTCCGGACACGCCGTCTTTCTAAACTTATCAGCTCGAGAGGACGTACGCGCCGCCGCCGAACCGGGAGACCGTAGCGGAGAAGACCCAACGCGCAATTGCACTGCCCCCGAGCTTTGCTCACCTCTCACGCGGTACGCTTTTCCAAACCCTTTCGGCACCTCTTTTAGCGTCCTAGACGCATCTCTTTGCCTTCTTGAATAATCAACGTACATTTAAGCCGCGTAGGGGGGTTGACACGTTTCGGCTTTTAGGTATACACTTCTTTTTGCCGCCCGAACGCGGGTGGCGAGAACAATGACAAGCGAATGAGAGTGAATGAGCATCTAAAGCGACTGTAAATTCAGCCTTAAAACTGGGCTTACAGAGCGCGTCTTAAGTACAATAACTTTAGGGTTAAGTTACTAAGGGCACACGGTGGATGCCTTGGCAGTCGAACCGATGAAGGACGTGGCTACCTGCGAAAAGCCTCGGGGAGTTGGAAGC
>JAABUN010000518.1_pt1 | contig 87882 bp, 68 predicted proteins | sample 5559311 | NCBI WGS metagenome assembly JAABUN01 (sample SAMN10711877, study PRJNA513370) | rock metagenome | isolation source: Antarctica rocks | place: Antarctica: Victoria Land, Siegfried Peak sud
CTCCATGATGGAGGCGTTCCTCTCCAACCCCGAGCATGACTACAAGACCCTCAAGTACGGGGACGTCATGGACGGGATCATCATGCATGTCGATCGGGACGAGCTCCTGGTCGACATCGGCTCCAAGGCCGAGGGGATCATTCCGGCCAAGGAGTACTCCGACCTGACCCCGGGGGAGAAGTCGGCGCTCGCCATCGGCGACACGATCCTCGTCTTCGTGGTCCAGCCGGAGAACCCCGAAGGGCACCCGATCGTCTCGATCAACCGGGCGCGCCAGGAGAAGAGCTGGCGCCGGCTCCAGGAGATCCACGACGCCAACGATGTCATCGAGGCCGAAGTCACCAACTACAACAAGGGTGGTCTCCTCGTGAACCTCGACGGCGTCCGGGGCTTCGTCCCGGCCAGCCAGGTCACGGAGATCCGCGGTGGCGACGATGCCAGCAAGCAGGCCGACATGGCCCGCCTGATCGGGAACAAGCTGCCGCTGAAGATCATCGAGATCAACCGGCATCGCAACCGCCTCATCCTCTCGGAGCGACAGGCCATCCAGGAGCGCCGCGACGTGATGAAGGAGCGGCTGATCGCCGAGCTCAAGGAAGGCGAGATCCGCAAGGGCCGCGTCTCCTCGATCTGCGACTTCGGCGCCTTCGTCGATATCGGGGGCGCGGACGGACTCGTCCACCTCTCCGAGCTGTCCTGGAGCCGCGTACGCCATCCGAGCGAGCTGCTCCGGATCGGGCAGGAAGTCGATGTCTACGTCCTCGGGATCAACGCCCAGGACAAGAAGATCGCCCTCTCGATCAAGCGGACCCAGGCTGAGCCCTGGAGCCGCGTCGCCTCCAAGTACGAAGTCGGCCAGCTCGTCAGGGGCAACGTCACCCAGCTCGCCAACTTCGGTGCCTTCGCCCGGATCGAGGACGGCATCGAGGGGCTGGTCCACGTCAGCGAACTGGCCGACGAGCGGATCACGCATCCGAAGCAGGCCGTCAAGGAAGGTCAGGAGCTCCTGCTCCGGATCATCCGGATCGACCCGCAGCGCCGTCGGATGGGCCTGAGCCTCCGCCGCGCGCTGGATACCCCCGAGCCCGAACTGATCGAGGTGTTCGGCCCGGATGCCATCGAGCTGCGGGAGCGCATCATCGAGGAGATCCGTCAGTCGCTCGAGGCCGAGGGGATCGAGTATCACCCGAGCCGCAACGGGTCTGGCGCTTCGCTGGAGGATCTCGATTCCGGCAACCGTGACCGCGATCGGGACCGGGACCGCACGTCGACCCAGTCGTCGGACATTACGGGCGTCCTTCCGAGCACGGAGCACCCCAACCGACCGCTGGCCGAGGACCTCGTCACCGCCCGGAACATCGAGAACTTCCGGATGCCGACCGAGCGCGCACAGCCGGCCCGTCCGCAGCGTGAGCGCCGGCCGGAGCGACAGGTCGCCGCGGTGGAGACCAGTGACGAGGGCATGTCCGCGATGGAGCTTGCCTTCGCCATGGCCGGTGCCCAGCTGGAGGAGGCCGGAAACGCCGATTCCGCGTCGTCCGACGCCGCGCCAGTTCCCGCGGGGGAAGCTGTGGAGAACGTGATCGACAGTGTTCCCCAGGGGGCGCCCGATGCCCCGGCTGAGAACAGTGACGAGGCCGCTGGCGAGAGCTCACAGAGCTAGCGCCGGTCGTATCGGAATCGTTCAGCGGCACACCACGGACTTGGATGTTGATCCCAAGTCCGTGGTGTGCCGGTTTTCGTTCAAGGTCAAGGATTGGGTCAAAACTGGGTACCTGACCGAATGCCCAGGGTCCGGGCTGCCCGACCTGCCCTACCCGGACGCGGACAGAACAGCGATAATGAAACGTACGCAGGTCCAGAGAGCTGGTACCTGCTCTTTCTGACCGCGTAACGGCTCGTATCGGTATTGCGCGAGAGCGCGTGGTCCCGCAGCACGTCAGCCTCACATCCGCGACGCGGTGTGAATCCCCTCGCCGGGATGCTGACTTTCGATGGGCAGAAAATACGGATGTCTGGTCGGGCCCAGCCCGGGCCGGATATCGGGAGAGCCGGAAGCATGGCAGACAACAAGTTCGACAAATTCACCGAGCGCGCCCGGAAGGTCCTGACCCTGGCTCAGGAAGAGGCGCAGCGCTTCAATCACAACTATATCGGTACCGAGCATCTCCTCCTCGGGCTGGTTCGCGAGGGCGATGGCGTCGCCGCCCGCGTCCTGAGCAACATGGGCGTTCAACTGCCCAAAGTCCGCTCGGCCGTCGAGTTCATCATCGGTCGCGGCGAGTCCATGGTTCTCGGCGATATCGGGCTGACTCCGCGTGCCAAGAAGGTCATTGAGCTCGCCGTCGACGAGGCCCGCCGACTGAATCACCACTACATCGGGACCGAGCACCTGCTCCTCGGGCTCGTCCGTGAGGGCGAGGGTATCGCCGCCGGTGTGCTCGAGAGCCTCGGCGTCAATCTGGAGAAGGTCCGCTCCCAGGTCATGCAGGTCGTTCAGCAGAGCTCGTCCTACAACCAGAGCAGCGGCGGCTCCAAGCAGCAGACCAAGACTCCGTACATGGACGCCCTCGGCGTCGACCTGACGGAAGCCGCGAGAACGAACCGGCTCGGCCCACTGGTGGGCCGGAGCAAAGAGATCGACCGGGTCATGCAGATCCTGTCGCGCCGGACCAAGAACAACCCGGCGCTGATCGGTGAACCGGGCGTCGGCAAGACCGCGATCGTCGAGGGGCTGGCCCAGCGCATCGTCAACGGCGATGTCCCGGAGCAGCTCCAGAACAAGCGGCTCGTCGCGCTCGACATCGGCGCCCTCGTCGCCGGGACGAAGTACCGCGGCGAGTTCGAGGAGCGGCTCAAGAAGATCGTCGCCGAGGTCAAGGAGACCCAGAGCATCCTCTTCATCGACGAGCTCCACACGCTCGTCGGTGCCGGAGCGGCCGAGGGCGCCGTCGACGCGGCCAACATCCTCAAGCCGGCCCTCTCCCGCGGTGAGCTGCAGACCATCGGCGCGACGACCCTCGACGAGTACCGCAAGTACATCGAGCGCGACGCCGCCCTCGAGCGCCGGTTCCAGCCGGTCCAGGTCGAGGAGCCGAGCGTCGACGACACGATCCTGATCCTGCATGGGGTCCGGGAACTGTACGAGACGCACCACAAGCTCAAGATCAGCGACGAGGCGCTCAAGGCCGCCGCCAACATGGCCGCCCGCTACATCACCGATCGGTTCATGCCTGACAAGGCGATCGACCTGATCGACGAGGCGTCGTCCCGCGTCCGGATGGCCCGGTCGGCGTCGCCGCCGTCCCTCAAGGATGCGATGCTGGGTCTCCAGTCCCTCCAGCGCGAGCTCGAGTCCGCCGTCAACAACCAGGAGTTCGAGCTGGCGGCCGAGCTCCGGGATCGCGAGCGGAAGCTGCGCGACCGGATCGAGGACCAGCGGCAGGAGGTCAAGGACTCCAGCCAGAGTGACGAGATCTACGTCACCGAGGAGGATGTCGCCCAGGTCGTCTCGATGTGGACCGGGATCCCGCTCCAGCGCATCGCCGGGGCCGAGTCCGAGCGGCTCCTTCAGATGGAGACCGTCCTCCACGAGAAGATCATCGGGCAGGAGGAGGCGATCGCCGCCATCTCCAGGGCCGTCCGCCGGGCCCGGGCCGGGATCAAGGACCCGAAGCGGCCGATCGGCTCCTTCATCTTCCTTGGCCCGACCGGCGTCGGAAAGTCGTACCTGACCAAGGCGCTCGCCGAGTTCATGTTCGGTTCCGAGGATCACCTGATCAAGATCGACATGTCGGAGTTCATGGAGCGGCACTCCGTTGCCCGGCTCGTCGGTGCCCCTCCAGGCTACGTCGGCTACGAAGAGGGCGGCCAGCTGACCGAGGCCGTTCGCCGGAAGAGTTACTCGGTGATCCTGCTCGACGAGATCGAGAAGGCCCACCCCGAAGCCTTCAATATGCTCCTCCAGATCATGGAGGACGGGAACCTGGCCGACGCCAAGGGGCGCAAGGTCGACTTCCGCAACACCATCATCATCATGACCTCGAACGTCGGGGCCGAGTCGATCACCGGCAACATGTCGATGGGTTTCGACTTCCGGCAGGACGCCGAGAAGCAGGCCAGGCGCGACTACAACCAGATGCGCGACAAGGTGATGAGCCAGCTCAAGCAGACCTTCCGGCCGGAGTTCCTCAACCGGATCGACGACGTGATCGTCTTCCACTCGCTCGAGAAGGACCAGATCCGGCAGATCGTCGACCTCGAACTGGCCCGCGTGCGTGGCCAGGTCGCCGAGCAGGACCTTGAGCTCCAGGTCACGGAGCCGGCGATGGACCTCCTTGGGGAGCGTGGCTACGACCACACGTACGGAGCCCGGCCGCTTCGCCGGATCATCCAGACCCTGATCGAGGACCCCCTCGCCGAGGGCCTGCTGAGCAACCGGTTCCCGGCCGGCAGCACCGTTCGCGTCGATGTCGAGGACGATCTCCTCAAGCTGGACGTGGTCGATGTTCCGGCCCGGAAGACTGCCGATCAGCCCGATGAGGAACTCGCCCCGGTCTCGTAAGTCACCCCGGGGTCGATCGAGCCGAAGTGAGACGGGCAGGTCCGAATGGATCTGCCCGTCTTGCTGCGTTGTCGTCGCGAAGGTCCGCGCCGTCAGTGGCCGTTCCCGTAGGGACATGGCTTGCCTTGTCTGCGCCGTCAGGCGCTACAGTCTCGCCAATCGATTGTTCAGTGGAATCGGGTCGGCTGTCGAGATCATCGCTCTGCGGGGCGATGGCCGCTACGGCGGCCGGGAGGGGCAAGCCCGCTCCCCTACGGAACGATACCGCCGACATCCTCTTGGTCAGCTATACTTGCGAACATTCGTTCGGCAGCGTCACTAGTCCTTGTACCTGTTGAATGCTGACTTCCGAACCTGAAAGAGCGCATGGCAAGAACGAAGACGACAACCAAATGGGTCTGCCAGCAGTGTGGCTACACCAGCCCCGCCTACCTCGGCCGCTGCCCCGGCTGCGAGTCGTGGCACACGATGGTCGAGACTGTGGAGGAGCGCCGGTCAGCGGCCGGGTCCGGATCGACGACCGTCCGGAACGGCCGTCCACAGCAGCACGCCCAGCGGCTGGACTCGATCGGGGCGGCCGCGTTCGACCGGATCCCCGTGCCGATCTCGGAGCTCAACCGGGTGCTGGGCGGTGGGCTGGTCCCCGGCTCGCTGGTCCTCGTCGGCGGCGATCCGGGGATCGGCAAGTCGACCCTCGTCCTCCAGACCGCGGCGGCGCTGGCCGAGGCGGAGGCCGGTCCGGTTCTGTACGTTTCCGCCGAGGAGTCGATCCAGCAGATCAGGCTCCGCGCCGACCGGCTCGGCGTCTCGCATCCCGACCTGTGGGTGCTGTCCGAGACGGACCTCGACCGGGTGCTGCGTGAAGCCGAGGAGCGCGATCCCGGTCTGCTGATCATCGACTCGATCCAGACGGTCTACCTCGACGACATGACCTCGGCAGCGGGCAGCGTCAGCCAGGTCCGGGAATGCACCGCCCGGCTGATGCAGTGGGCCAAGCCGCGCGGTATCCCGGTCCTCATCATCGGGCACGTCACGAAGGAGGGCACGATCGCCGGCCCGCGGGTGCTGGAGCACATGGTCGACGCGGTGCTGTACCTCGAAGGGGAGCGCCACCAGCAGTACCGCATCCTGCGAGGCGTCAAGAACCGGTTTGGCTCCACCGACGAGGTCGGCGTCTTCGAGATGGCCGACGTCGGGATGCGTGAGGTGACGAACCCGTCCGAGGCGTTCCTCGAAGGGCGGGCCGCACAGGCGACGGGCTCGGCCGTCGCGATCACGATCGAGGGGACGCGGCCGATCCTGGTCGAGATGCAGGCGCTGACGACGGCGACCGCCTTCGGCCTGCCGCGGCGAAGCGCCAACGGGCTGGACACGAATCGGCTCCAGCTGCTGGTCGCTGTGCTGCAGAAGCGGGTCGGCATCGCTCTCGGTGGGCAGGACATCTACGCCAACGTCGTCGGCGGGCTGCGGGTCTCCGAGCCGGCCGCCGACCTCGCCGTCGCGCTGGCCGTCGCCTCCAGCTACCGCGACATCGCGGTCGAAGCCGGGACAGCGGTCGTCGGCGAGATCGGCCTCTCCGGCGAGCTCCGCTCCGTCAGCCAGCTCGACCGCCGGATCAACGAAGCGCGACGGCTCGGCTTCAGCCGGGTGATCGCCTTTGGCCCGGAGAACAGCACCCGCCGGGAGGACGGCATCGAGGTCGTCCGCGCTTCGACCTTGAGTGTTGCCCTGGATGCTGCTCTGGGTGAGGCGTAGGGGCTTTCATTCTTGCTGCAGGTCGCGTGCGTCCGTAGGGGCGACGCTTGCGAGCCCGGCCGCCGCAGCGGCTTTCGCCGTCAGGCGAGACCGTGCCACGTCGCCGGCATGTTGCGTTGTGGAACACATTCCGGCGATACACGGGTGGAAGGAATTTTCCAGCGGAGCATCCGGTTGGCGAGCCGTTATCGCCCTGAGGGGCGATGGCCCTTGCGGACAGGGCGACCGCAAGGGATCGCCCCTACGGAAGGGCGACGAGGCTCTACCAAATTACCGGAGTGACGCTTGAAGCCGTGTTCGCTGCTGGCCCCGGCTATCAAAATTCTCTGGCGTCAGCCACGCCTCGAACGCCCGCTCGATCCTGGGCCAGTCGCTGTCCGTGATCGCGAACCAGGCGGTGTCGCGGTTGCCACCCTTGACGATCATGTGCTGGCGGAAGGTCCCCTCATAGGTGAACCCGAACCGCAGCGCCGCCCGCTTCGAGCGCTCATTGAGGTCGTTGCACTTCCACTCGACCCGCCGGTAGCCGAGCTTGAACGCATGGCGGAGCAGCAGAAAGATCGTCTCCGTCGCCATCGTCGACCGCTGCATCGCTGAGCCGAAGAGGAGATGACCGATCTCGATCACGCGGTTGGGCGGGTCGATCCGGAGATAGCCGCCGGCTCCGACCGGCTGACCGATCGCGTTGTCAACGAACGTGAGCCAGAGCGGGTCGTCCGAGGCGGCGAACTGGCGGAGGCTCTGAGCGAGGTCCTCAACGTCCGCGAACGGACCATAGGCGAGGTAGTCCCACATGTGTGGATCGGAGCCCGGCAACTGGGTGGCCTCGAAGAGGGCGGCGGAGTGGGCGTCCGGGTCGAGCGGGACCAGCGTGACGGTGCGACCGGGCAGCGTCGTCCGTGAGGGTGCTGCGACTGTCCGTGGCACGACGGGCTCGCCGATCCGGTACTCGCTCTCGGCCACGCCGCTACACCTTCTTCGGTCAGACGCCGATGCGGTCGATGATCTTGTCGAAGAACCCGCGCCGGTGGGGCTGTTGCGTGATCTCGCTGCCGAGCGAATCCGCGAGCTGATTGAACAGGTCCTGCTGCTCGGGGGTGAGTTCCCGTGGGACCAGGACCTGAACGGTCACGATCTGGTCGCCCCGGTCGCCGCCGCGCATATCGGGGACGCCGCGGCCCCGAAGGCGGAACTGCTGCCCGGACTGCGTCCCGGCCGGGATCTTGAGCGAGACGGCGCCGTCGATCGTCTCGATGTCGATCTCGTCGCCGAGCGCCGCCTGAGCGACGTTGATGCCGATCTGGAGATGGATGGTCTTGTTCTGCCGGGTGAACAGCTCGTGGGACTGGATCTGGACCTTGACGTAGAGGTTGCCCGGTACGCCGCCGGACGGACCGGCTTCGCCCTGCCCGGACATCCGCAGCGTCGCGCTCTCGTCGATGCCCGGCGGGATGTTGACCGTGATGCTGCGAGCGCGGGTGACGCGGCCCCGACCCTTGCAGTTGGTGCAGGGGTCGGTGATCTGGACGCCCTCGCCGTGGCACGTCGGACAGGGACCGGAGGTCATGAACTGCCCGAGGATCGTCTGCTGGACGCGGCGGACCTCGCCGCTCCCACTGCACGTGGGGCAGGTGGGTGGATCCTGGCCGTCCTTCTGGCGCTTGCCGTTGCAGACCTCGCAGGTCTCCAGCCGGGTCAGTTCGACGATCTTCTCGGCGCCGAAGACCGCCTCCTCGAACGAGAGGCGAACCGTGACCTCGAGATCCTGACCGCGCTGGACGGTCTGGCGGCGGCGACCACCACCGGAGGCGCCGAAGAACGTGTCGAAGATGTCGCCGAACGGCGAGCCGTCGAAGCCACCGAACCCGTCGGCGCCGCCCATGCCGGGGCTGGCGTGGCCGAACTGGTCGTACTGGGCCCGGCGGTTCGTGTCCGACAGGACCTCGTAGGCCTCGTTTATCTCCTTGAACTGCTCGTCGGCGCCATCGGCCCCGTTGACGTCGGGATGATGGATCCGGGCCAGCCGCCGGTACGACTTCTTGATCTCGTCGGGGCTTGCCGAACGCGAGACTTCAAGGACCTCGTAGTAGTCGCGTTTCTCGCTCATGATGACCTGTTGCTGGTGAATGTCGCCGCGAAGGGAACAGCAGTGGGCGGCGGCGACAGCGGCGGATCGGTATGCGGCAAGGGTTCGGAACGGGACAAGGCAAAACACCCCGCGACACGGAGTGCCAGGGACGGTTGACTGTCTCGACCGTTCCAAAGTATAGCGGAGGCAACTTTCGCGTCAACGCGGGACATGGTCCGGCGGTCGGGCCGGGGTCGCGACGCGACTTGACAGCCCGCCCGAATAGCCCGTACGATGCCGTGTGTTTCGCAATTGGCGCGTGGTGAAATGGTATCACAGAGGTCTTTGGAACCTTTGTTTCAGGTTCGAGTCCTGGCGCGCCAGCCGTTGGCCATGCTCATTGTCCCCGGTCTTCGTCCCGCTTCGCCCGTCCTCGCGAGGGATCCCCCTGCTACCGTGTCGATGACACCCTCCGAACCGCGTCAGATGGCGCCTCGCGACGCTGCCGAATCGACTCATCCCGGTCTGCCGGCTGACCTCACGCTGATCGTGCTGGCCGCCGGTGGGGGGACGCGGATGAAATCCCGCCTCCCCAAACCCTTCCATCCCGTCGCCGGTCGGCCGATGATCGAGCATGTCATCCGGGCCGGCCTGGGCGCGGACCCGGCTCGGGTCATTGCCGTGCTGAGCGAGCAGACGGCTGGACTGATCGGCCGGATCGATGCCGGGACCATGCTGACGACCGTCCTCCAGCGAGAACCGCTTGGGACCGGTCACGCCATCCAGACCGTGTTCGACGCTGGACCGATCATCCCGGAGGCCGGTCTAATTCTGGTGCTTCTGGGTGATCAGCCGCTGCTCGATGACAAGACGGTGAAGAAGCTCGCCGCCGAGGCGGTGGCGTCCAGAGCGCCGGTGACCCTCCTGACCTGTCTGGTCGATGACGCCGCCGCCTACGGTCGGGTCGTGCGGAGCGCCGAGGGCAACGCCGTGGGGATCACCGAGAAGAAGGATGATGACGACTTCAGCCGCGTCGGTGTGACCGAGATCTGGAGCGGGGTGATGGCGCTCGATGTCGCCTGGTCCCGTGCCGCGATCCGGCGCCTGACGCCCAGCCCAGCGAGCGGTGAGCTCTATCTCACCGAGCTGATCGGGATCGCGATCGAGAACGCCCCGCCCGGGGTGGACTGGCCGGTTCAGACGGTCGACGCCCCGCCCGAGATCGCGCATGGGGTCAACACCCGGGTCGAGCTGGCGCAGGCCGAGGCGATGCTCCAGCGGCGCATACGACACCGGTGGATGCTGGACGGCGTGACGATCGATGACCCGGCGACTGTTTACATCGAGGTCGATGTCCGGATCGGTACCGACACGACCCTGCGGCCGTTCACGCACCTCCGGGCCGGGACGACGATCGGTCGGGATTGCGTGATCGGCCCGGGCTCGGACCTGACCGCCACGACAGTCGGCGACGGCGTCACGATCCGCTCGTCGACAGTCGCCCACGCGACGATCCATGACGGCGCGGACGTCGGCCCGTATAGCCACCTGCGGGCGGGCACGGTCGTCGGAGCCGGCGTCCACGTCGGGAACTTCGGCGAGTTCAAGAACGCCCACCTCGCGGCCGGGGTCAAGGTCGGCCACTTCGGGTACCTTGGTGACGTGACCGTCGGCGAGGGCACCAACATCGGGGCCGGAACCGTCGTCGCCAACTTCGACGGCCAGCGCAAGCACGCGACGACGATCGGCTCTGGAGCGTTCATCGGTTCCGATACCGTCCTGCGGGCGCCGGTCACCATCGGCGACGGCGCGGCGACCGGGGCCGGCTCCGTCGTCACGCAGGATGTCCCGGCGGGCGTCACGGTCGTCGGTGTCCCGGCCCGACCGATCATGCGCCGGGCAGACGCGTCGAGCGAAACGCCCAGCGGCCCGGAGCGATCCGGACCACGAGAACCAGAGGGATAGCAGGTTGGACGGGCGTCTACAGGTCTTCGCCGGCAGCTCGCATCCGGGGCTGGCCGCAGCGATCATGGATCAGCTGGAAGCGCCGCTCGGGCGAGCGATCGTCGGCACCTACAAGAACGGCGAGACCCGCGTCAAGCTGGACGAGAACGTCCGGGGCTCGGACTGCTTCGTGATCCAGTCGATCTGCCAGCCCTACGATCACCACATCATGGAGATGCTGCTGATGGTCGACGCGCTGCGCCGGGCCTCAGCCGCCCGGATCACGGCCGTGATTCCCTACTATGGCTATGCCAAGCAGGAGAAGAAGACGACCGGCCGCGAGCCGATCTCGGCCAAGCTCGTCGCCAACCTGATCACCATGGCCGGCGCCAACCGGATCCTGAGCGTCGATCTCCACGCGCCGGCGATCGAGGGCTTCTTCGACATCCCGGTCGATCACCTCCGGGCGACCCCGCTGCTGGCCCATCACATCCGCCGGTCGCTCGACAGCGTCGCCGTCGTGGTCAGCCCGGATTCCGGCGGCGTCGCCCGGGCCGAGGACTTCCGGGTCCGGTCCGGTGGCGAGCTGGCGATCATCGCCAAGCGCCACCCGGACACGGACTCCTCCGAGACGCTGGAGATGGTCGGCGACGTCGAGGGCAAGACGGCCGTCATCGTCGACGACATGATCTCGACCGGCGGGACACTGCGGGCGGCGATCGACCTGCTCTACCAGCGGGGCGCCTCGGACGTCTACGCCGCCTCGACCCACGGCATCTTCGCCGGAGACGCCGTCGCGCTGCTAGCGGCGTCCGACGTGCGGAAGCTCTACGTCTGCGATACGGTCCCGTTGCCGACCGACCCGGCGCTGTCGCTGGAGACGATCACCGTCGCGCCTCTTCTCGCCGAGTCGATCATGCGGATCCACAAGGATCTCAGCATCAGCGCCCTCTTCATCTAGCGCCGCCAGCGGGCGTCGTCCTTCGGCTTCGTTCGACGGGCCGGCGGCCCGAACCCAGGCCATCCCCGCCACGGCGGCCGGTTGGCCAGCGGAGAGTCTGAGTCGATGGACGGTACCGCCTGGACCGCAATCGTGTTGGGGATGGTGGCCATTGTCGCCATGTGCCTCATCGCCTTTACGGCGACCCTGGTGGGCATCGCCGGCCGCCCCTCGGCTCCCGCCCGGACCGACGAGCGCGGCGACCGGGCGCACCGGCTCCGGACCGTCCGGGACCTGCTCGATGCCCAGCGGGGCTGGTTCGCCGCCCTCCATGTCGGCTCGATCATCGCGGCGACGATCGCGACGGGTCTCCTGGCCGCCGGATTCGGAGCTCTGATCGGGCGGGGCGGAACCGTCCTCGCGATCGTGGTGGTCGCCGTCGTCTATCTCGTCGTCACGCAGGCCCTCCCGGTCGCGCTGGCGCGGAGCCGGCCCAACCGGAGCGCCAGGGTCAGCGGCGGTCTGGCTGGGCCGATCGGCGTGGCGCTCCGGCCGGTCGCGGTCCTCGTCCAGGTACTGGCCGAGTTCCTCGACCGGTTGATCCCCAGTGCGGCCGACGAGCCGGTGATCGAGGGGGTCGAGGATGAGATCCGGAACTACATCGCCAACGACGAAGACACGGTCATCCAACAGGTCGAGCGCGAGATGATCGACGGGGTTCTGCACCTGGAGGACATCCGGGTCCGGGAACTGATGGTCCCTCGGGTCGATATCACCGCGATCGACCGGACCACGAGCGGCCGCGCGATCGTGGACCTGATCGTCAAGGCCGGTCATTCGCGGATCCCGGTCTACGAGGAGTCGATCGACAAGGTGATCGGCGTGCTCTACGCCAAGGACCTGCTCCCGTTCGTGATCGGCAACACCGACGCCCTGCCGCTCGTCAGCCTGCTGCGGCCGGCCTACGTCGTCCCGGAGACCAAGCGGGTCAACGAGCTCCTCGCCGACCTGCGCTCCCAGCGGGTTCACCTCGCGATCGTCGCCGATGAGTACGGCGGGACGGCCGGGATCATCACGATCGAGGACATCCTCGAGGAGATCGTCGGCGAGATCCAGGACGAGTACGACAAGGAGATGCCACTCTTCGAGGTCTCCGGGCCGGACGAGTTCGTCGCCGACGGGCGGCTCGCCGTCGAGGATGCCGAGGACGCGCTCGGGGTCCGCTTCGAGGAGGACGACTACGACAGCCTCGGCGGGTTCGTTCAGAAGCACCTGGGCCGACTGCCGCAGGAGGGGGACGAGTTCGTCGCCGAGGGGGTCGAGATCCTGGTGATCGAGGTCGAGCGGAACCGGGTCCGCAAGATGCGGGTCCGGCGCATCCGCGTGACGTCCACCCCGGAGCCGGACGATCAGCCGGCCGATGCCATGCCATCCGTCACACCGGACCCGGCCGAGCGGCCGACGTGACCCCGCAGGACGTCGTCGCGCGGTGGACCGTTCGGCGATACGGCAGTGTCACCAGCACGATGGACGTCGCGGCCAGGTTGATCGCGGGCGGCGAGGTCGCGGGTCCGACCGTCGTGGTGGCCGAGCATCAGACGGCCGGGCGGGGACGGGCCGATCGCGGCTGGCGGTCCATCGCGGGCGGGTCACTCCAGATGACGGCGATCATGTCGCTGCCGGTCCCGGTCATGGGACTCGGTCCCGTCCCGCTCCTGATCGGCGGGATCGTCGCCGAGTCGCTGGAGGCGATCGATGACCGCCTCGCCGTCATGCTGAAGTGGCCGAATGACGTCTTGATCGACGGTCGGAAGGTGGCGGGCATCCTCGTCGTCAGCCGCTCCACCGGCGACGCATCGCAGCTCCAGATCGGCATTGGCGTCAACATCCTCGACCCGGATCATCCGGAGGGGACGGCGACCGGGCTCGGTCGGCTCGTCGGTCCGGATCCCAGCGGCATCGGACGCATCCGCGCCGCGCTGCTCGACGGGATCCTGTCCCGCCTGCTCACCCTCGAAGAGGAGCTGGCCCGCGATGGTGGGGCATCGGGGCTGGATCGGTGGACCCGGCGGGCCAGCCTGCTGGGGCAGTCGGTCCGGGTCCTGGACGGAGACCGGACCAGTGAAGGCATCCTGCTCGGCGTCGACCGGAGCGGCGCCCTGCGGATTCGCGATGAGACCGGTACGATCACGACTGTCGTGGCGGGAGACCTGACCCGTGGCCCACGGCCATGGATCGTAAACGACACAGGGGACAACACATGACAGAGACGGTCATCCTCGGCGGGGCCCGCACGGCGATCGGCCGGCTCCAGGGCGCGCTCGCGGCGGTCACCGCGGTCGAGCTCGGTGCCGTCGCGATGCGGGCGGCGATGGCCCGCTCCGGCGTCACCCCGGAACAGGTCGAGCACGTCGTCCTCGGGATGGTGCTGCAGGCCGGAGCCGGTCAGAATCCCGCTCGCCAGGCGGCATTCCGGGCCGGTCTCGGTCGGACGGTCACCGCCGAGCTGATCAACCGGGTCTGCGGCTCGGGGATGCGGGCGATCGCGCTCGCCGACCTGCTGATCCGGGCCGGGCACCACCGGGTCGTCGTGGCGGGTGGGATGGAGAGCATGTCCAACGCGCCGTTCGCGCTCGATCGGGCCCGTGGCGGGTACCGGATGGGCGACGGGGTCCTGCGGGACCTGATGGTCCGGGACGGCCTCTGGAGCGCGATCGACGACCGGGCGATGGGCGAGCACGGCGCCCAGGTCGCGGCCGAGGAGGGCGTCGGCCGCGAGGAGCAGGACGCCTTCGCCCTCCGCTCCCACCAACGCTACGTCGCCGCGCTCGCCGCAGGGGTGCCGCAAGCGGAGATCGTGCCTGTCGAAGTCACCGGCCGCAAAGGCGCCGTCACCATTATCGATACCGACGAGGCACCCCGTGCCGACACCTCGAAGGAGGCGCTCGCCCGGTTGCCGACCATCTTCGGTGAGGACAGCACCGTCACGGCCGGCAACGCGCCGGGCGTCAACGATGGCGCCGCGGCGCTGGTCCTGGCCGACGCCGATTGGGCGCGGGAGCGGGGATTGTCGCCGCTGGCGACGATCCGCTCGTCCGGCAGCGCCGCCTGGGACGTCCCGTACCTGGCCTACACGCCGGAACTGGCCGCCAGAGACGCGCTGGACCGGGCTGGTCTCGCTGTCGACGAAGTCGATCTCTGGGAGCTGAACGAGGCGTTCGCCAGCGTCCCGATCATCGCGGCGAGGCGCCTCGGGGTCAGTCAGGAACGGGTCAATGTCAACGGCGGTGCCATCGCGCTCGGCCATCCGATCGGGATGAGCGGCGCCCGGATCGCGCTGGCGCTGGCGCTGGAGCTCCGGCGGCGCGGCGGCGGGCTCGGTGTCGCGGCGATCTGCTCCGGAGGTGGTCAGGGCGACGCACTGGTGCTGGAGGTCACGGGCTGATCCGACCGCTACGATCATCCCCACGGATTCAGAGCAGGAGACCACCATGGCGATCGACATAACGCGCGACGGCGCCATTGCTACCGTAACGCTCAACCGGCCGGAGGCCCTGAACGCCTTCGATCGGCGGGCGCTGAGCGACCTGCTGCGGAGCTTCCGGACCCTGGGCGCCGATCAGTCCGTCCGGGCGATCGTCCTGACCGGTGCCGGGGAGCGGGCCTTCGCGGCCGGGGCCGACATCAGGGTGATGGCGACGTTCAACGTCGCGGCGGCGCGGGCGTTCGGGGCTCTGGGGCAGGCGGTCACGCGGGCGATCGAGACGGTCCCGCAGCCGGTCATCGCAGCCGTCAACGGCTACGCTTTCGGTGGCGGCTGCGAGGTCGCGCTGGCCTGCGACCTCCGGTTGGCGGCGACGAGTGCCGTCTTCGCCCAGCCGGAGGTCTCGCTCGGTATCCCGCCGGGCTGGGGTGGCACCCAGCGGCTGCCGCGGCTGGTCGGCGCTGGCGTCGCGGCCGAGCTGATCCTGACCGGGCGCCGGTTCGAGGCGGCCGAAGCGCTGCGGATCGGTCTCGTCAATTCGGTCCATGAGCCGGAGGAACTGCTTTCGGCCGCCATGGCGCTGGCCGGGACGATCGCGGGCAACAGCCGGCTGGCCGTCGCCGCCGCCAAGCAGGCGATGGCCGTCGCCTGGGGCGGCGACCTGACGGGTGGCCTGCTGACGGAGCTGGACGCCTTCGCCACGTCGTTCGGGACCGACGACCAGCGGGAGGGCATGGCCGCCTTCCTCGAGAAGCGGAAACCGGAGTGGCACTGATCGGCAAGGGGCACGGCCGATCCAGCGTCAGACCGATGCGAGACGTAACGCGGCGGCCGGCGCCGGCAGTCACGTGGCCCGCTTCTGTCCCGTCTTGATCCGGCGGGAGAACTCCACATCGACGGGCTCGGCAAAGCGACGCCCGTTGTTGTGATCGTGGCGCATGAATGTCGGCACGTCGATGTGTACCCGAAGCCGGTAGGTCCCGTCGCCCGGCAGTTCCCAGTTGCGGCCGTAGTGATAGAGCCAGGGATGCCAGAGGAACGGCTGCTCGTGCGTGCCGACCTCCGCGCCGTCCGGGTCGACGATCGTGATCGTCACCGTCAGGGCCGGGATGAAGCGGCCGTCGGCGGCGTCCCGAACCGCCACTTCGACGTGGGCGTTCTCCGACGCGGACGGCTCCTGCCAGATCAACTCGCCGTCGCGCAGGTGATACATCCCCTCCGCGTTCTCGACGACGACCACGACCTCGTACTCCCCGGCGCGTCTGGTGTCGGCGCCTGACTCCTGGTTCATGCCCTCGAGGGCGGCCGCGTAAGCCTCGCCCTGCCTGGTCGCCAGTTTTAACTGGTCGGCGGTCGATTCCTCGCTGGGCAGCATGGGCGGCATCGATGGAGCCGGGCTCGGGTTGCTGGCCGGTTGGGACATGCCACGATCCTCCTGTCATCACGGGGAAGCGAAACCAGCAAAGTTGGCTCGCGATGAACTCGTGATCCCGGCTGCATTACGTGAGCCATCGGTTCCAAACATCATGGCAAGAGACGCCAGCCAGTCATGCGTCTCCTGATCCATCGAAGTCCCGCGAGACTGCGTCACCCGGGGACCCGCTAACTCGCTCCTGAGCGATGGGCAATGGCACGGAAAACGCCATGTCGGGAACCATTCGTCGTAGCGGCTTTGTAGTTGGGGAGAATGAGAATGATGGACAGGGAATACGGCGTCATCGCCTTCGACGAGCTTGCGGATCAGGCGATGCAGGCGGCCAAAGCAGGTCGGACCGAGGTCCTGCTGATCCGGGACGGAGAGCAGGTGTTTGCCACGGCCGTCAAGTGTACGCATTACGGGGCGCCGCTCGAGAAGGGTGTCTATCGTGACGGGATCATCCATTGTCCCTGGCACAAGACCTGTTTTCGGGCCAGTACCGGTGAGGTGACCGAACCACCCGCGCTCGACGATCTGCCGACCTTCCCCGCCCGGGTCCACGCCGGTCAAGTCATGGTGACCGTCCCCGACGACGCGCCCGAGAAGGTCGTGCCGGACGCCGTCGCGCTGGACACTTCGGCGGATACCCGGACGTTCGTCATCGCCGGAGCCGGAGGGGCCGGCAGCTACGCCGCCCAGCGGCTCCGGATCGAGGGGTTCACCGGTCGCCTGGTCATGATCTCCGGTGAGGACCAGTTGCCCTACGACCGGACCAAGCTCAGCAAGCCGTTCCTCGCCGGTCAGCAGACCGAGGATCAGTTGCCTCTGCGGCCGGCCTCGTTCTATGACGAGCACGGGATCGAGCGGGTGACGGCCAGTGTCGAGTCGATCGATATTCCCACGCGGACGATTCGGTTCGCCGGTGGCCGCGAGCCCATCGTCGCCGACGCCCTCCTGATCGCAACCGGTTCCGAGCCGAAGACGTTCGACCTGCCGGGCGCCACGTTGGAGAACATCTTCACGCTCCGGGAGGTCGCGGATGCCCGGCACATCATCAACGCCGTCCCGGAGGGAGCGAACGCCGTCGTCGTCGGTGACGGCTTCATCGGCATGGAGGTCGCGGCCAGCCTGACGCAGCGCGGCGCGAAGGCGACGGTCGTCAGCCGGGGCGGAACTCCGCTGGCGGACCTGCTTGGCGAGCGCGTCGCGTCCGTCCTGGCGCGGCTGCATCGCTCGAAGGGTGTCCAGATCGTCACCGGGGAGGCGGCCGCCTTCGAGGGGGACACGGCTGTTTCGACCGTCCGGCTCAGGGATGGCAGGACAATGCCGGCCGATCTCGTCGTCTACGGGATCGGGGTCGCGCCGCGGACCGACCGGCTGCGGGGCGTCAGTCTGACCGAGGACGGCGGGATCGCTGTCGGTCCGGATCTCAGGATCGCCGATGGCGTCTGGGTCGCGGGCGACATCGCCGCTGTCTCGACCAACGGTGGGAACCGGGTCGAGCACTGGCGCCTGGCTCAGCAGCACGGTTGGGCCGCAGCCGAGCAGATGATGGGCAAGGGCCGCCTGGCCGACGATATTCCCTTCTTCTGGACCAATCAGTTCGGTGTCCGGCTGGATGTGACCGGTCGGACATCGTCCGATCTGGAGATCGTCATCGACGGCGACCCGGAGGCCGAGGAGCCGGCCTTCATCGCCCACTACCTCGACGGCGACCGCGTCGTCGGGGCGGCGGCCGTCCAGCGTGACCACGACATCATCGACCTGATGGGACGGTGGCAGACGGGGGCGACGATCGGCGCCAGCGAAGTCCGACCCTGAGTCTCCTCGCGATCATCGTTGCCAGGTGTTTGCCAACACCACGCGGAACGGCGACCGAGCGAATCGGTCGCCGTTCCTGGTCTCATGGCTGTTGCGAGAGCGGCGACTGCTCCTGATAATGCCGGCTGAACGAGCTGGTCGGTGGGGACCGGCCAACACGGGGGGAGACCGATGGCTGGCCGGCTGAAGGTGACAAGACTGCGCTGCGACTACCTCGTCGATCCCCTCGGAATCCACTCCGACCCGCCGCTGCTGTCGTGGGAAGTGACCTCAACGGCTCGAAACCAGCGCCAGACGGCGTGGCAGGTCAGGGTGGCGTCCGACCGGGAGCGGCTCCTGGCGGGTGACGCCGACCGGTGGGACTCGGGCCGCGTCGCGTCGGACCAGACCATCCAGATCCCGTACGGCGGCCCCCGGCTCGCCTCGCGGTCGATGGCGTTCTGGCAGGTGCGGTCATGGGACGGCGACGGCGACCCGTCGGAGTGGAGCGAGATCGCCCGCTGGGAGACCGGTCTGCTCCGAGCCGAGGACTGGACGGCCGTCTGGGCCTCGCTGCCGCTTCCGCCGGACGCCCCGCTGCCGGGCGGGGTCAACGACGGGCTCGATGCCCTGACGCCGGCTCCGTTGCTTCGCCGGTCCTTCACTGTCGACCGACCGGTCCGGCGAGCGCGGCTCTACGCGACGGCCCGCGGCGTCTACGAGGCGCGGCTCAACGGCGCGACGGTCGGGGACCACGGGCTGGCGCCGGGCTGGACCGACTACACCCGCCGGCAGCCGTATCAGGTCCACGATGTGACGGAGCGGATCGTCGCCGGCGTGAACGTGCTCGGTGCCACCGTCGCACCAGGCTGGTTCGCCGGCTACGTGAGTTGGGGGGAGCGGGCACGGCACTACGGGACCGAGCCACAGCTACTCATGCAGCTGGAGATCGAGTACGACGACGGCAAACGAGACGTCATCGTGACCGACGAGGGCTGGCGGGGCAGCGACGGTCCGGTGCGCTACGGCGATCTGCTGATGGGGGAGTATCACGACGCCCGGCTCGAACGGACGGGCTGGGATTCCGCCGGGTTCGACGCCTCGGGCTGGCATCCGGTCCGGCTGTCCGGGTTGAACGCGACCCCGCTGGTCGGCGACCTCGCCGAACCGGTCCGGGCGCTGGAGGAGATCGAATCCGTCTCGGCGACGCAGGTCGGACCCGGGAAGGTGATCCATGATCTCGGCCAGAATCTGACCGGCCGGGCGCGGCTGCGGGTGAGCGGGGCGGCCGGCGCGGTCGTCACGATCCGCCATGGCGAGCGGCTCGATTCCGACGGGCGGCTCTACGTCGAGAACCTCCGCAAGGCGCGGGCAACCGACACCTATGTCCTCCATGGTCACGGCGTCGAGGACTTCGAGCCACGGTTCACGTTCCACGGCTTTCAGTACATCGAGCTGACCGGCGACCCGGACGTGATCGGCAATGCGGTCGTCAGCGGCCGCTTCGTCGGTTCCGACACGCCCCACGCGGGTTCGTTCAATTGCTCCAGCGACGACATCAACCAGCTCGCCCACAACATCACCTGGGGGCAGCGCGACAACTTCCTCAGCGTCCCGACCGATTGCCCGCAGCGCGACGAGCGGCTCGGCTGGCTGGGCGATGCCCAGGTCTTCGTCCGGACCGCGACGACCACCATGGACGTCGCCGCCTTCTTCCGGAAGTGGATGGTCGATGTCATCGATGGCCAGCGAGCCGATGGCGCCTTCCCCGATGTCGCCCCACGGCTCGGTACTCTCAATGCCTCGGCACCGGCCTGGGCCGACTGCGGCGTGATCGTCCCCTGGACCCTCTGGCAGGTCTACGGCGACACCCGGATCATCGACGAGAGCTGGCCGGCGATGGTCCGGTACCTGGAGCACCTGGAGCGGAACAACCCGAACGGACTCTGGGCGAACGAGCGCGGAAACGACTACGGCGACTGGCTGTCAATCGACGCCGAGACCCCGAAGGAACTGGTCGGGACGGCCTTCTGGGCGTACGACGCCTCCCTGATGGCGGCGATGGCGCGGGCGACCGGTCGCCACGGAGACGCCGACCGCTACGGTCGCCTTTTCCGGCGGCTGGCCGATGCCTTCGCCGACGCCTATGTCTCGCACGATGGCCGGATCCTCGGCGACACGCAGACCGCCTATCTCCTGCCGCTCCACTTCGGATTGCTGTCTGATGATCTTCGAGACCAGGCAGTCCACCATCTCGTCGCGAATATCAGGGCTCGCGACAACCGGCTGACGACCGGGTTCGTCAGCGTCGCCTACCTCTGCCCGGTCCTGACCGCGCACGGCTACGCCTATGTCGCCTACGACCTCCTCTTCCAGGACCGATTTCCGAGTTGGCTCTACTCGATCCGCTAGGGCGCGACGACGATCTGGGAGCGGTGGGATGGCTGGACCGAGGACAAGGGATTCCAGGACGTCGGGATGAACTCGTTCAATCATTACTCCCTTGGTTCGGTCGGGGAGTGGCTCTACCGGACCGTGGCGGGCATCGACAACGACCCGGAGACACCGGGCTTCGGCCGGATCCGGATCGCCCCGGCCCTCGACGAGCGGCTCGACTGGGTCGACGCCCGCTACCACAGCGTCCGCGGTCCGATCGCCACGCGCTGGGAGCGAGTCGACGGCGGGCTCACGCTCACCGTCGAGATCCCCGCCAACACGACGGCCGACGTCACGATCTCCAACCCGGAGGGGGCGGCGATCCGGGAAGGGGGAGAGGATGCGAGACATGCGGTCGGCGTGTCGGCCGTCCGGCAGCAGGGCGATGCCACGCAGGTGAGTGTCGGTTCGGGGCGCTATCGTTTTTCGGTTGGATGAACATATCCACTCAGCCGGTGCGGCGGCCCGTTCGTAGGGGCGACGTCTACGTGCCCGGCCGCCACAGCGGCCCTCGCTTCAAGGCGATATGGTCCGGGGCTCGGATGTTCACCGGGGCGTTCCTTTGTCGCGACACCGGGACCGCGGCGCGGTATGGCGCGTGCGGCGCGGACAAGGCAAGCCATGTCCCTACGATGGCGGTCGCCGCGGTTGCCGACGCCGTCCGATGAGACGCTCTTCACCATCGGGCGAGGCTACCCGACCTCCAGCCCGCTGAACATTCCACCGACAAGACGCCAATCCGGATCAGTCGGCGGCCGCTCCTTCGGCACGAAGCTGCCGGGCCGCCGTCACCATGTTGACCAGCGACGGCCAGACCTCGCCGTCTCGCCGTGTCTTCAGGCCGCAATCCGGGTTGACCCAGATACGGTCGGCCGGGAGGACCCCGCGGATCTGCCGCAGGTGTTCGGTGATCGTGTTGACACCGGGGACGGCCGGGCTATGGACGTCGTAGACGCCGGGCCCGATCCCCTTGTCGTAGCCGTGCGCCTGGAAGACCTCCAGAAGCTCCTCGCCGGACCGGGCGTGCTCGATCGAGAGGACGTCGGCGTCGAGTGCCTCGATCGCATCGATGATGTCGTTGAACTCCGCGTAGCACATGTGGGTGTGGATCTGCGTATCCGGCCGGGCGACGGCGGCCGAGACCCGGAAGCAGCGCGTCGCCCAGTCGAGATACGCCTGCCAGTCCGACCGGCGCAGCGGCAATCCCTCGCGGAGGGCGGGCTCGTCGATCTGGATCGCCGCGATCCCGGCCGCCTCCAGGTCGCGGACCTCGTCGCGGATCGCCAGGGCGATCTGCAGGCAGGTCTCGCTGCGCGGCTGGTCGTCCCGAACGAACGACCAGTTCAGGATCGTGACCGGGCCAGTCAGCATCCCTTTGACCGGCCGTTCGGTCAACGACTGGGCGAAGGTCGCCCAGCGGACGGTCATCGGCGTCTCGCGGCGGACATCGCCGTAGATGATCGGTGGGCGGACGCAGCGCGACCCGTAGCTCTGGACCCAGCCGTTGTGCGTGAAGGCGAAGCCGTCCAGTTGCTCACCGAAGTACTGGACCATGTCGTTGCGCTCGGGTTCCCCGTGGACGAGGACGTCCAGCCCGATCTCCTCTTGATGCCGGATCACCTCGCGGACGTGGTCTTCGAGGTAGCCGTCATAGGCTTCCCGGGAGAGCGTGCCGCGCTCGAACGCCTGCCGGTGGGCGCGGATGTCCCCGGTCTGCGGGAACGAGCCGATGGTCGTGGTCGGGAAGGCCGGCAGGCCCAGCCGGGTCTGCTGCGCGGCCGCTCGATCGGCGTAGGGCACGGATCGCTGATCGGCGCCGTCGGGGAGCGCGTCAACACGCCGGCGGACATCGCTCCGGGTTCGATGGTCGGACGTCCGGGCCGACGCGGCGACCCGGTCGCTGGAAGTCAGCTCGGCGGCGATGGTGTCCCGGCCCTCGGCGAGACCACGCTTGAGCGTGACGATCTCTCCCACTTTCTGGGTAGCGAAGGCCAGCCAGCCTCGGAACTCGGCATCGATGCCATCCTCACCCTCGACGTCGATCGGCACATGGAGGAGCGAGCAGGAGGAGGAGACGACGATGCGGTCAGAATCGACCGACCGGCCAAGCCGCTCCAGCACCGTCAGTGACGCGGTGAGGTTGTTCGTCCAGACGTTGCGCCCATCGACCACTCCGGCTAGCAGCAGCTTGTCCTTTGGGAAGCCATGGGATTCGATCCGGTCGATGCTCTCCGGGCTCCGCGCGAGATCGATGCCGATGCCATCGACCGGGAGACCGACGAGCGCCTCGTACGACGGCCCTGGTCCGCCGAAGTACGTCTGAACGAGAAGGCGCGCATCGCCCCGGGCCGGAGCGATCCCGGCGTAGGCGCTTCGCAGGGCATCGATCTCCGCCTCGGCCAGATCCGTCACAAGGATGGGCTCGTCGAACGAGATCCAGCGAACACCGGCCTCGGCCAACCGGGCGACGAGGTCGCGATAGACCGGGACAATCGCGTCCATGAGCGGCAGACACGATTCGCCTTCGACCGTGCTCTTGGCCAGCATGAGGTAGGTCAGCGGACCGATCAGCGTGACGCGGGCCTGCTCGCCGTAACCCAGTGCCTGCGCCTCCCGGAGCTCCCGCAGCGGCTTGTCGTCTGCCAGCCGGAACCGCTGGTCCGGCGCCAGCTCGGGCACGAGGTAGTGGTAGTTGGTGTCGAACCACTTGGTCAGCTCGAGTGCGGCGACCTGTCCAGTCCGGGTCGTTCCGCGAGCCATCGCGAAGCGGAGATCGAGGCTGACGGAGCCGCCGTCCCAGCCGAACCGCTCGGGGATCGCGCCGAGCAGGATCGACATGTCGAGCATCTGGTCGTAGAGCGAGAAGTCGTTGACGGGGATCAGGTCCAGCCCGGCGTCGGCCTGCTGACGCCAGCTGGCGGCGCGGATGCCAGTCGCGGTTGCTTCGAGCTCTTCGGCGGTCCGTTTCCCGGACCAGTAGCCTTCGAGGGCGCGCTTGAGTTCACGCTGTGGGCCGATCCGCGGGTAGCCGGGAATGGTGGCGAGGACCATGAGGAATCTCCAGTTCGATGTCGGCGCTAGGGTCAGCTTCGGGTTGGGGTGCCGGAGGGCGTCAGTGCGGGTCAGCCGGGAGCGACATCCGTGACGCCGCGGCGCTGACGGCAGGCGCGATACCGCCTGGCGATGTCCGTCAGTCCACCATCGGACAGGTAGCGCTCGATGCTGCCCTCCAGCGCCCGACCGGCGGCCGAGCGAGTGGCGATCGGCGCCGCGGGGATCGCCGCCAGCGCGGCTTCCGTTGCCAGATCGAGTTGCAGGGCAACCGTGTCCGGCTCCCGATTGCCAGAGAGCGAAGGGATTTGATCAGCGGCGGATGGGTGGATTCGACTCCATGGCCCGCCCGGTGAGACTGCCGACATGTGGAACCCCTCTGCCCCGCCGGCGATGTGATACAGCGGGACTGATTCACGTCCACGGGGAGGGAGACACCGCGGTGAGGGGGCAGGTCACAGGAACCCGACCCATCATCACTGGTCCGACCGCCGTTCCCGCGAACGACTGGGGATGCCCGAAGGCGAGGGGGTGCAGGGGATGGCACCGGGCGGCGACGAGCGCGTCGTGCCGGCCACGGTCCGAAGCCCAGCGATCCCGCCCTCGGGGATCCCGGTCATCGCCGCCGCCCTCGTGGCGGTGGCTCAACGGCAGGTCTTCGGACTTGTGGGCCGGGGCAGGACGCGGATGCGTCGTGCCTGTCCTACTGGTCGCCGCTTCCCAGCCATGGTGGCCAGTGCCTGTGACGACGGTCGTTCCCACTTACCGCTGCGGGGCAGTTCCGGATTCGCACCGGATTCCCTCTTGCCTCAACTGGCGGCTCGCGCTCGCGTGGCGCCAAGTGAACCGTTGATGTCGGGAACCCTACCGCCCACCACCTGCGGCGTCAACAGGTCAGGGCGGGCTCGAATATCAGGCGGGCGCGGCGATGGTCGCTTGTGACTGGCGCTCGGCGAGGAGTTCCTGGGCGGCCAGGACGCTGTGCTCCTTGTCCTTGATCTCCAGCATGATGTCGAGCGCGCGGTCGCCAAGCTGGTCCAGGAACTGGTTGAAGTCGTCGGGATCGATCGAGCGCGTGTGGGTTCCGGCCTGCTTGTCCGGGTTCTGCGAGGAGTAGTCCATCGCCGGAACGCCGTGGCCCTTCCAGGTCGGAATGAAGAGGTCGAGCGCCTCAGTGACGGACTCGCCGTCGTTGTGGAGGGCGTGGTGAAATACGTCGAAGAGGAGCGGGATCCCCGTGGCGCGATGAATGATGAGGTTGTCGACGAGCGTGTACTGGCGCTCGTCGTTCTCGATCACGAGCCGGCGGCGGACCGGTTCGGACAGACGGCCGTAGCGCTCGATGAACCGGGCGATCGCCGCCGGCTTGTCGCCGTAGACGCCGCCGGTGTGGATCTGCATCTTGTGCGTGTGGTCGAGTCCCATCAGGTCGAACAGGGCGGCCGTGTACTCCAGCTCGGCGATGCTCCGCGCGACGATCTCCTCGTTTGGGGCGTTGAGCAGGATGTACTGACCGGGGTGGCAGTTGATCCGCATGCCGTGCTCGCGGATGAATATTCCGATCTCCGCGAATCGGGGACCGAACTCGGCCCGCCAGTCGACCGTCATGACCGGGTGAGAGGCGAAGGGGATCGTGTCGGACGAGATCCGGAAGTAGCCGATGCCGTGGTCAGCATTCCAGCGGAGGATCGACTCCAGGCAGTCGAGGCTGGCGTTGACGGTCTCGGTCAGTCGCTCCGGTGAGAACGACGCCAGCCGGAAGGTCCGGGAGGCGGAGCAGCCGACGCTGAGGTTGGAGCAGGGGTAGCCGATCTTCATGGACCGCACCACGCACACTGCTTGCCGCCTGCCGTGGGATGATGTTTCCCGATGGATAAGTCAGATCGAGCCGGTGTTCCGGTTCACCTCGCCTCAGACTGAACGGCAGGCTCTGACGTGGACACTTTCGCCGGTACCACCGCCTACGATGTCGACCTCCCGGCCGGCCGGATTCGCTACTACCGGGCTGGGACGATCGGTCCGCCGATCGTCCTGCTCCACGGTGGTGTGCTCGATTCGTCCGAGCTCGCCTACGGCGAAGTCATGCCCCGACTCTCCAGGGGGTTTCAGCTCTACGCCCTCGATTGGCCGGAACATGGTCACAGTTGGCCGTGGTCCGCCGGTACGACCGAGTTCGATCTCGCCGACGTGCTGGCCCGGATGATCGAGCACTGGGGTCTCGACCGGATCACCCTGGTTGGGATGTCGCAGGGCGGCGGGATCGCGGTCCGCTACGGCATCGACCATCCGGACCGGGTCGACCGGGTCATCGCGATCGGTCCGGTCGGCTTCGAGGACCGCCGGTGGGTGTTGACGCTGATGCGGGTCGCCGTCCGGCTGCCGCGAGCGCCACAGCTCGCCACCCGTCTGCTGGCCCGGTGGCCCCGGCTGGTGGAGTTGACGATGCGGACCGCCCGGACGCACGGCACGGCGACGGTCGGCTTCGACGAGGCGGTCAGGATCGGGCACGACCAGGCCGAGCAGGCGCTGCGGCACGGCACGACGATCGTCGACGACTATCTCTACCAGGCCTATTGCCGCCGTCAGGATCTGGTCGACTACCGCCCGGACGCGCGGCGGTTGACCGTCCCGACCCTGATCGTCCAGGGCAGCAATGACCACTCGACCTCGCGCCGGGCGCTGCTCCGGGCCGCCGCCGCCATGCCGTCCGGACGCTACCGTCGTGTGAACGGGGTCGGGCATCTGTCCTGCCGGGACGACCCGGAAGCGATGGCCGACGTGATTCGCGGGTTCATCGCGTCGGATCGATGACGAGCGAGCGTCAGATCACGTCTCGTCTCAACGATCCATACGTGTGTCACGGAAGCGACACTACCTGACGCCAGCCGTCATGTCAGCTTCGAATCGCGATGACCTCGAGGTAGGCGCTCGGGGCGACCAGCGTCCCGTCATCGGAGCGGTTGAAGCGACCCAGCACGCCGAGGAGATCGTCGGCCAGTTTCGTCTGGGCTGACCCGTCGAGCGCCTCGAACGCCTTCTTCGTCGGGCCGTACCACGCCCGGAAGAACTCCAGCCAGTGCTCGGGTGAGCGGTAGCGGAAGACGTACTCGCGCTGGGTAACCTCGAGCGATGAGACGCCATCGCCGAACAATTCGCGCAGCCGGTCCTCGGTGCCCCAGAGTGGGGGCGACATCAAGCCGGCCGGTGGGGGGACGTGCCGGCCATTGGCCTTGAAGACTTCGCCGATGAAGCCGTCGGGCGTCCAGTTGGCCATCCCGATCCGCCCACCGGGGCGGCAGACCCGCAGTATCTCGGTGGCGGTCCGCTCCTGATTCGGCGCGAACATCTGCCCGAACGTCGAGAGGACCACGTCGAAAGAGGCGTCCGGGAAGGCCAGTTCCTCGGCGTCACCTTCCTGGAGGTCGATCGACAAGCCCTCGGCCTCGGCCCGCATCCGGCCTCGCTCCAGGAGCGCCGGGACGTAGTCGATGCCGATCACCTCGCCGAAGCGCCGGGCGACCGCCAGTGCGGTGTTCCCGCTGCCGGTCGCTACGTCGAGGACCCGCTCGCCTGAGCGCAGGTCGATGGCCTCGCAGAGCCGCTCGCTCACGATCTGAAGCGTCGCCCCAATCGCGGCGTAGTCGCCGGATGCCCACGTCTGTTGTTGCCGCTGCTTCACTGCGGCGAGATCAGGTGATGAAGTCGGGGTCGTCATGGCTTGCTTCCTTTCGGTTCCCGCGAATACCGACCGAGAAACCGCTGTTCCAATCCGAACCAGATCGATCTGCTCGCGAACGCCGCCCTATCCCGTACGCTGGGTACCCAGGAACCTTGTCTCGGCCAGCAAAGCCGGATGCGCTCCTGTCGGCCCACAGTCTCCGCCGGTGCAGTCAGTGGCTCCGATACTTATCCTGCATGGCACCGCGAAGGGACGCATCGGTGAAATCACCCAGATCTGGCGGCCAGGACAGCGGTCCCCCTTACGGAGTCGCATCCAGCCGTTTGGAAGAGTCGAAAAGAATCAACGAGACAAATGGCTATGAAGCATTTTCTGGCAAGGCAAAACCCCCGCCGGAGCGGGGGTTTCTGTGGGTGAGCCGGGGAGGATTCGAACCTCCAACCAGCTGATTAAGAGTCAGATGCTCTGCCGTTGAGCTACCGGCCCACACTCCTTGCGGAGCAGCGGAAAGGATAGTGGCTGGCGCCAGACCTGTCAAACCTGGCCAGCATCGTGAGCCCAGCTGGTCTCGCATCGGCTGATCAGGTCATCACGGCAGCCGCCGGCTCGCGCCACGGCCCGAGACCGTCCAGCGCGGCTCGAGTTCCTGACGCGTCCGCGTCCGGCAGATTCCGAAAGGCCGGTCGCTCATGGAACCAGCCGGCGGACTGCTCGTAGGTGTGGGCGATCCGGAGGAGGTTGGCCTCGTCGAAGGCCCGGCCCAGGAGCTGAAGACTGACCGGGAGGCCGTCGCTGAACCCACATGGCAGCGACACGCCGGGGATGTCGGCCATGTTGGCCGGAATCGTGAAGACGTCGGCCAGGTACATCTGGTACGGGTCGTTTAACCGTGCGCCGACGCCGAAGGCGACGGTCGGGCTGGTCGGGCAGGCGATGACATCGACCTGCTCGAAGGCGGCGTCGAAGTCCGCCTTGACGAGCGTCCGGACCTTCTGCGCCTTGACGTAGTAGGCGTCGTAGTAGCCGCTGCTGAGTGCGTAGGTGCCGAGCACGATCCGGCGCTTGACCTCCGGCCCGAACCCCTCGCCTCGTGTCTTCTCGTAGGTGTCGCGCAGCGTCGCGCCGTCGGCGTGGTAGCCGAACCGGACGCCGTCGTAGCGGGCCAGATTGGCGCTAGCCTCGGACGGCGCGGTGATGTAGTAGGTCGCCAGGGCGTACTCGGTGTGCGGCAGGCTGATCTCGACGATCTCCGCTCCGAGCGCCGCGAGCTCTGCGATGGCGGAGTCGACCGCGGCACTGACGCCCCGCTCCATGCCGTCGACCGAGTACTCGCGGGCAACGCCGACCCGGACGCCGCGCAGGTCCGTCGCGCCGGCGACGGCCGCCGCGGCACCGGGCGGGTCGACCGGGGCGCTGGTCGCGTCCCTTTGGTCCTGCCCGGCGATCGCGTCGAGCAGGATCGCGGCGTCCTCGACGGTCCGGGTGAACGGGCCGATCTGGTCCAGCGAGGAGGCGAAGGCGATCAGGCCGTAGCGGGAAACGCGACCATAGGTTGGCTTGAGCCCGACGATCCCACAGAAGCCGGCCGGCTGGCGGATCGAGCCACCCGTGTCCGAGCCGAGGGACATCGTCGCCAGGCCGGCCGCGACCGCCGCCGCCGGGCCGCCGCTCGACCCACCGGGGACCGTCGTCAGATCCCAGGGGTTCCGGGTCGTGCCCCAGGCGCTGAACTCGGTCGAGGAGCCCATCGCGAACTCGTCGGTGTTGGCCTTGCCGAGGAACACGGACCCGGCCTCGCGCAGCCTCCGCACGACCGTCGCGTCGTAGGGAGAGCGGTAGCCCCGCAGAATCTTCGAGGCGGCGGTCGTTGGCGCGTCGGTCGTGACGAGGACGTCCTTGAGCGCGACCGGGATGCCGGTCAGGGCGTTCGCCTCGCCGGCGGAGATTCGGGCATCGGCGACGTCGGCCTGGCGCAGGGCGACGCCGGCCGTGACCTCGATGTAGCTATGAACTGCTCCGTCCAGATCGGCGATCCGGTCGAGGTGCGCCTGGGCGAGCTCCCGCGATGAGACTTCCCTCCGGTCGAGCCAGGTCCGGGCCTCGACGGCCGAGAGCCAGGTCAGGTCGGTGCTGGATGGGTGATTCGGCTCGGTCATGACGTGCAGCGCCTCCGGGTGCGGACGGGGGTTCGAGCTGAGCTTCACGACGATTGCTGGACGACGGATCAGACCGACTCGGGTGTCTCACCACCGAGGACGGCCGAGACCTCGAAGAAGCCATCCGCCTGCCGGGGAGCATTGGCGAGCGCGACGTCTCGGGGAAGCGAGGGTTCGACCACATCGGCCCGCAGTACGTTGGCGATCGGGATGACCTGCGCCGTCGGAGCGATCGCCGAGGTGTCGACCCGGTTGAGGATGGCGATGTTGTCCAGGATGACGGAGAGCTGATCGCGGAGCGACCGCTTCTCGTCCTCGGTCAGGCTGAGGCGGGCCAGCGACGCGACGGCTTCGACGTCAGCGATGGTAAGGGCCATTGGACCTCCGGGAAGCACGGCACGCACGGCGGTTGGCTGTCGGCGGGTACGCCTGATTTCAACGTCGGAGTCTAGCAGACGGCGGCCGTGTCCCCCGACCACCCCGTAACCCGGTTAGACGGAGCGTGGAACCGTCCGGCCCGATGGAACCGGTGTCGCCTCCCCGGCGTAGGCGAGATGACAGCGGGCTCCGATTGCAGCGTTCGACTGGATCGGGAAGCGGGCCGGAGGCGGAAGCGCCGCGCTCGTGTCCACCACGATCCTCCGAGAAGAGTTTGTCATCAGCCCCATCGTTCCCGATACTGGTACTTCCTGATCGGACGACGATGCCCTCCCGACTGCTCGACCAACAGGTGATCCGCCTTGCTCCACGCCGGCCGACGACCGCCTTCCCATCGTCTCCGCTCCAAGACCGCGCCGCTCGCTACCCTCGCGTTGCTGACGGTGCTTTTTCTGGGCGCCTGTGGGCCGACCGCGACGAACGAGGACGATCGAAAGTTCGCCAATCAGACTCAGCCCCCGGCCGCGACGCCGGTCCCAGCCGGTAGTCCCATCGCGGGCGTTCCGGCGGGATCGGCCCCACCGATCGCGGCCACCCCGGATCTCGCCTCCCTGCTTTCGACGTCGACGCCGATCGGCTCCGCATTCTTCCTCGTCGAGGGCCGGTTACTCATCGCGTCCAGCGACGGCACCGTCCGCGACGTCTCGCTGCCAGGACCCGTCTCGGCGCTCTCGGTCTCGCCTGGGGGCGATCTCGCCGCGGTGCTCGTTGCGCCAGTGGCGTTCGGGTCGACACCAGCCTCGACCCCGGAGCGGCCCGGGACGCCTGGCCCTTCGGGCGGCACGGAGTCCCAACGCCTCTCGGTCGTGATCGTCGGTTCTGACGGCGAGACGTTGCGGCTGATCGATGACCTTCAGCTTGCCCTCGATGCGCAATCGGACGTGCGGAGCGTCGTGTCCGGTGACGGAGCTGTCACGACCGTCGCGATTGGTCCGACGGCCGACGATCTGCTGGTCGTCTTCCCGGACGGACTTCTGGTGCGTCTGCCCGCCGAGGGGGCGGCGGCGGTCGTCCCCGGAAGTGGCAACCTCGCCGATGTCCGGCAGGTCGTCTGGGCATCTGATGGCGCGGCGCTGGCCATCGTTGGCGCCGACGCGCCGGGTGCCATGCCGGCGGTCTTCTCCACCGCTCTGCGGGAGGACGGGATCGACCCGGTCCGGATCGCCCCAGCGCCTGGCCGTACCACCGGGGACATCGCCTGGCTGCCAGACGGACGCGGCGTGCTGTTCGTCGATACCACCGGACCGGTCAGCACCGAGACGCTGCGTTCCGGCCGCGACCTGTTCCTGACTCCGCTGCGCTCGGATCGCCGGACGCTCGTCGCGGCGGCCGGGATCATCGGACCCGCCGCCGGTGTCGTCGACTTCGCCGTGAACCCGGACGGCGACTCAGTCGCCTACACGCTCTACCGGGTCGAAGGCGATGGGGTCCGTTTCAACTCGCTCTGGGTCGGCTCGGTCGATGGCCGGTCTCCGGTTCAACTCACCCTGCCCGACGGCGCGACCGTGGGTGGGCTTGCATGGACCGCGGCCGGTCTGCTGGTCCTGACCGCGGCGACGGACGCGGCGGAATCCACGGTGCTGCTGGTCGGGTCCGACGGAGTCGCCCGGCCGGCCACAGCCCAGCCGGCAACGCCGGCCGCCTGACATCGCCGTCTCGTCAGGATTCGTCGGCCAGCGGGTCCGGGATCACCTCGGCATCGAAGATCGTCCGAGCCGCGTCGACCAGCCGGTTCTCGTCCTCGGCGGACATCGCTCCGGCCTTGTCCAGGACCTCATCGTCCGGCCCGGCGGCCGGCCTGGACCCGGTCGGCTCGCCGGTCGTCCCGTCGTAGATCGGCCGCGCGGGCATCGGCGGGGCGGTTGGCTCGGAGGTGACCGGGTCGTTCCCGTTCGGACGGTCCGCTGGGAGGTCGTGCGCCGGGGCGTCGTATCCCGAAGGTGCCATGGAGGTCGGCGGGGCCGGGGTGAGGTGCAGCGCTCCGCCGTCCCCTGCCTCGCCCTTGAGGACGGTCCGGACCCGGATCGCCTGCCCGACGCGCTTGCCGATAGCCGATTGGACGACCTCGCGGACCTCGTCTTCCTCCAGCCGGTTCCGGTGGAACGGGTAGGCGGCCCGCAGCGTAACCATGTTGCCGTCCACCGAGATCGGATCGACTTCCGCCAGCAGGGCTTCGATCCGACGATTCTGGAGCTTGACGTCCTGCCGGATTCGACCCCACAGCTCGACCAGCCGCTGGACGGTGACCATCGCCGTCTCGTCGTCGGCCGGGCCTGCCCCGGGCGCCGCCGCCGCTGGCTGGCTGCTGACAGTGGGAGCCGGGCGAGCCGGCTCGGGCGGTCGCGCGGCAACCGCTCCCGGTTGCTCGATTGCCTGGCCCGACGATGTCGGGCTGACCCGGGCGGTCGGGTTTCGGACCCGGTCCTTGAGCGACGGGCCGGACGGCGTGGACGGAGCGGTGGCGGCGGGCTTATCCATCTCCCGCATCCAGTCGGGCTCGGTTGGGCCGGTGTCTCGTTCGACGGGCGCCGCGGCGACCGCCGGCCGGCTGGGGGTGGGGGTGGGCGCCGGTCGTGCCGAAGGAGGGCTGGCGGCGACCGGTGCCTGATTCGCCGGCCGGGAAGACGCCGTCGGAGCGAGCTCACCGCCGGACGGGCGGAGGATGCTCTCGACGATCGCGACCTCGAAGGGAAGCTGCGCGATGCTCGCGTGGCGAATCCGGACGTCGGTCTCACTGAAGCGCTGGGCCATCTTCGCCAGATCGTAGAGATCGAACCGGGCGGCCAGGTCGCGGGCGGTCTGGTCGGCGTCCGGCGAGCCGCCGGCGAGCTGGTGCATCAGGACCCGCAGGTAGGTGACGAGCTGCCGGTTGAGTTGGCGTGGGTCCTCGCCGGCCTCGACCGCGTTGTTGACCGAGCCGAGCGCCGTCGAGACGTCGCGGTCGGCCAGCGCCCGGACGATCGTCTCGACCCGGTCGTTCCGGCTGACGCCCATCAGCGCCCGGACGGAGTCGGCCGTGACACGGGCTGGGCCGGTGGATTCATCACCGGACTCCTGGTAGACCGCCAGCTGATCGAGCAGGCCGAGCGAGTCGCGCAGACTCCCGGTCCCGGCCCGGGCGATCGCCGCCAGGGCGTCGTCGTCGACTTCGATCCCCTCGGCCGCCGCGACCGTCCGGAGACGGGCGATCGCGGCCGGCAGGGCGATCCGGCGAAAGTCGAACCGCTGGCAGCGGGAGACGATCGTCGGGAGCAGGTCCTCCGGGTCGGTCGTCGCGAGGACGAACTTGGTGTGGGCGGGCGGCTCCTCCAGGGTCTTGAGGAAGGCGTTGCCGGCCGCTCCGGTGATCTGGTGGGCCTCGTCGATGATGTAGAACTTGCTGCGAAGCTGGGTCGGGGCGTACTTGACCCGCTCGCGCAGGTCGCGGATGTCGTCGATGCCGCGGTTGCTGGCGGCGTCGATCTCGATCACGTCGGTGGTCGCGCCGGACGTGATCGCGAGGCAGGCGGCGCAGCGGTTGCAGGGCCGGGCGCGCGGGTCGGGATCGAGGCAGTTGACCGCCTTGGCCAGCAGCCGGGCCGTCGTCGTCTTGCCGGTCCCGCGTGGGCCGCAGAACAGATAGGCGTGGGCGACCCGGTCGCGCTCGACGGCGTTGCGCAGGGTCCGGACGATATGCTCCTGCCCGACGAGGTCGTCGGCGTCGAAGCTCTGCGGCCGGTAACGCCGGTAGAGCGACTGGGTCTGCGTCGGCGCGGCGGCCCGGACGGGCGGCGAGCTGGCCGGAATCTCGGGTGTCGCGAGAGAGGAAGTCGAAGTCTCGTCGTCGGGTGAGCCGAAGCCGAGGAGCATGGGGCCGGTCACGATCAGGGAGCCCTCCCGTAGGCGCCGGGGGCGGAATCGCCGGCTGGAAACTGTTCGTACATCGCCAATGAAGTATACCGGGACCGGCGATCACCGTCCGGTCCCGCGGCCGGCATGGTCATTCTTTACGACCAGTCAGAGGAGTAGGCTTGGGTACGCTGTTCGTCGTCGCGACACCGATCGGCAACCTGTCCGACATGACCCCGCGAGCCATCGAGACCCTCCGGCTGGTGTCGCTCATCGCGGCCGAGGACACCCGCCACACGCTCCGTCTGCTGCGCCACTTCGGCATCGAGACGCCGATGCTGAGCTACCACGCCCACAACGAGCGCGGGCGGCGGGAGCGGCTAATGGGGGCGCTGGAACTGGGTGACGTGGCGCTAGTGACGGACGCCGGCACGCCCGCGATCAGCGACCCGGGCAACGATCTGGTCGCGACCGCGCTGGCTGCCGGGTTCGCCGTCTCGCCGATCCCCGGCGCGTCGTCGCTGATCGCGGCGGTGTCGGCGTCGGGGCTGGTGCCGGGACCGTTCGTCGTGCTGGGCTTCCTGACACGGCGCGGCCGGGAGCGGTCGGTCGAGCTCGGGCGGGCCGCGGCGGTGGGGATGCCGCTGGTCCTGTTCGAGGCGCCCAATCGGCTCGTCGACACGCTCGACTTCCTCCGCGAGTCGCTCGGCGACCGGCTGGTGACGGTGGCGCGGGAACTGACGAAGGTCCACGAGGAGGTCCGGCATGGGATCATGTCGGTCGTCGCCGACTACTACCGGCGGCAGCCGCCCCGCGGCGAGGTCGTGATCGTGGTCGGCGGAGCGCCGGTGATGGCGTCACGAGCGGACGGGGACGACGACGAGGACGTAATCCGGTCGTTGCTGAGGGCCGGTCTCTCGGTCAGCCAGGCAGCGCGGGAGGCGGCTTCCCTCACCGGTCGGCCGCGCTCCGAGCTCTACGAACTGGCCCGACGGTTGCGGGCAATTGACGCGGCCGGTGATGCCGCGCCATCAGGACGACCTTACGAAGGAGAGTGACCGGCTCATGGACAGCATCTGGGAATCGCAGCTCTTTGCCTCACTCGCGGAGCTGATCGAGTCCGTCAATGATCGCGGCCTGACCGCCGACCGGTTCAAGGTCGTGGCCGAGCCGTCCCACTCGGGCTCCGCGATGTTTCACCTGATCTATCTCACCGGAGCTGAGCCGGACCCGCTGCTCGCGACCGCCGCGGTCGATGTCGGCGAGACGAGGGACCTCGATCAGGCCGAGGAGCGGTTCGAGGCCGTCGACGAGGCCGAGTCGATCATCCGGGACAACCAGCACGGCTGACGGGCCCGGGCTTGATCGCGACCGGTCCAGCCGCAGACCGGCCCTGAAGGGACCGACTAAACGACATTGGAGTCGGCGTTCGGCGCCGCCAGGGCCAGTTCCGATCGCGGCGCCGTGCTCTTGGGCGGCTCGCGGCGACCAATGTCATTCAGCCGGTCCATTGATGGCCGGTTCGCGTCCGATCCGCCAGGGCCGACAGCGACTACAGGCCGCGTTGGAAGGCGAACTTGCGGTGCCCCATGAGAATGCTCTGCAGGATGCCGATCCCGGCGAGGTACGTCCAGAGCGATGACGACCCCTCGGAGATGAATGGCAGCGTGACGCCGGTCACCGGCATGATGCCGATGTTGTAGCCGATGTTCAGGAAGGTCTGGAAGAACAGCATCCCGAAGATGCCCATCGCGAGGCATTGGCCGAGCTGGTCGCGGGCGAGATCCACGACACGCAGGACGCGCCAGAGCAGGATGACGAACGACAGCATCAGCGCGATCATGCCGACGTAGCCGAACATGCTGCTTACGTGGGCGAAGATGAAGTCGGACTCGCGGACGGAGAGCAGCTTGTACTGACTCTGCGTGCCACCGGCCAGACCGCGTCCCCAGAGGCCGCCGTCGCCGACCGCGATCCGGGCCTGAATGATGTTGAAGCCGAGTCCGGTCGGGTCTCGTTCCGGGTTGTAGCTGATGGTGAATCGGTCCCGCTGGTACTGCTCGAAGATGACGTTCCAGGCGAACCAGACAACAGCCGGAAGGGCGAGCAGGCCGAGGATGAAGTAGATCGGCCGGGTCCGGGCCGCGACCATCACCGAGAACCACATGACCATGTAGATGATGGCCGATCCGAGGTCGGGTTCGGCCAGGACGAGGCCGGCTGGAAGGGCGACGATCAGGGACGCGACGATCATGTTGAGCGGCTGGCGCATGGCCGAGCCGCGGGAAGAGACGAACGTCGCCAGGGCGATCAGCGTCGTGATCTTGGCGAACTCGGACGGCTGGATCGTGACCGGTCCGATCTGAATCCAGGACTGAGCGCCACTGATCGTCCGGCCGATGACCTGGACCGAGGCGATGCCGGCAACCCCCGCGACGTAGAGCGGAATCGCGAGCGAGGCGAGGAACCGGTAGTCGATGCTGGCCAGGATCAGCATCAGGGCGACGCCCGCCAGGGCGAAGATCCCCTGCTGGACGGCGTTGGTCTCGCCGGCGGTGCTGAGACCGTAGGCGCTGAAGATCGCGACGAGGCCGAAGCCCATCAGGACCAGCATCGTCGCGACCAGATAGAAGTCGAAGTCGCGCCAGCTCGATTCCGAGCGGGACCGTGACGATCGGTTGCCGAGGGCGACGGCCATACGCGACATCCTCTTCCGGGTCTGATCCGATCGGCCTCATGGGGTGGCCGGGAGCCGGACGGGCTCCGGTACCGGGACGAGTCAGTCTACCCTGTCTGGTCAGCGGGAGGAGATAAAACGTCGCCCACTGGATCGCCTCATGGCTACAGGACGACCACCTCGTTGATGGAGATGTGGAAGACGCAGTCGAGCAGGGTCGCGGCGTGGCGGCTCATCAGCATCCGGGGCAGGAAGATCTCGAAGTACTCCATCACCGGTGCCATCTCGGTGTCGATCGCCAACTCCAGCGTGATCGTCTTCGCGGCGTTGTCGACCCGGAGGAACGACGACGTCGCGGCGTAGTTGACCCGGTCGTGCTGGTCGAAGGTCGTCTGGTCGGTATTGCGGACCCGGGAGCGGTGGACGTCCGACTTGTCGGCCAGGATCAGGGCCGCCGAGACCGGGTGGACCGGCTCGCCGAGGCGTCCGCCGTCGTCGCCGTGAGAGCCGATCGCGCCGAGGACGACGGCGATATCCTCCGGGTCCATTCCGAGCCGGGTCAGGATCGGGTAGGCGAGCATGGCGCCGGTCGAGGCGTGGCCGTGGCGGCTGACGACGTTGCCGATGTCGTGCAGGTAGCCGGCGACCGCCGCCAGTTCCTGCTGGCGCTCGTCGTAGCCGAGCAGCCGGAGGACGTTGCGGGCGATGCTGGAGACGAGGCCGACGTGACGGAAGCCGTGCTCCGTGAAGCCGAGCACGCCGAGGTTTCGGTTGGCCTGGAGGATGAAGGCCTGAACCTCCGGGTCGGCCCGGACGACCTCGGCCTTCAGGCTGGCGACCGAGCGGTCGTCCTGCGACGCCGTGGTCGGTTCGACGCCACCGGCGCCGATCCGGGGCTCGGTGCCCAGCGGGACGAGCACCTCGCTGCCGGCGTCGACGATGCCGAGGACGGTGTCCGGCTCGCTGGACGACATCGCTGACCGGCTCTGGCGATCGTTCCGATTCGGCATGTGATCGACTCCCTGTCCGTGCTCGTGCGGCTGAAGGAGAGTATAGGTGGAATGGCCGACGGATCAGCGCTGGTTCGGGATGATCTGTACCATCGAACATAACCGGAGACCGAACGATCGGGTATCATATGCATAGCCGACCCGGCGACATTCCTGATCCAGAATTCAGTCCGTGGCGCCGCCGGTGGGGACTCCAACGATGGACGTTCCGCGATCGCCACCCGAGGGAGTCGGGCCATGTTTCCCATCAACGACCTGCTCGATGCGATCCTCCTCGGAAGCTTCTTCTTCGGGCTCATCTTCGTCGTGTTCACGCTCGTCCTTGGCGCCGTCGGGGGGGGCGGGAACGACGCCGGTGGCAGCGATGTCGGAGGCCATGACGCTGGTGGGCATGACATCGGTGGTCACGATGCCGGACACCACGGCGTCGATCTGCTCGGATTCCTCAACGTCAGCACGGTCCTCGCCTTTTTGAGCTGGTTCGGCGGGGCCGGCTATCTCGTCCGGAACGGGCTCGGCTGGGTCGCGCCGGTCGCGCTGGTCATCGGGTTGATCTTCGGGCTGGCCGGAGCCGCCGCTGTGACCTGGTTCCTGCGCAAGGTCATCGCGCCGGCCGACAAGGCGATGGACCCGCGCGACTACGAGCTGCCGGGAACCCTCGCCCGGGTGTCGTCGTCCATCAGACCGGACGGGACCGGCGAGATCGTCTACGAGCAGCAGGGCTACCGGCAGGTCTCCGCGGCGCGGGGGCTGAAGGGCGCGGCCGTCGGTCGCGGGATCGAGGTCGTCATCATGGAGACGCGGGCCGGGATCGCCTACGTCCAGCCCTGGACGGAGCTGATCGAGGAGAGCGATGAGATGGCGGTCCGGGCGTCGCTGGACGACCAGTTCCGGGCGCTGGACGAGGTCGCCGCCGATGTCCCGCGCGCCGAACCGGAGTCTCCGGTTCACGCCCCGGTCAGTCGCCAGAAGGCGGCGCTGTGACACGATCGTAACGGAGCCGGGTTATCCCTGTTAGCACAATACCGTAACCTGCATATGGACGGATGGCGAAGGCGCCGTCCGGCAGCCGGGGCGCGGCAAGGAGTCATGGATGAGTCTTCTCGGTCTGTTGGTCATCGTCGTGGGACTGGTGGTGCTGCTCGTCCTGATCTTCGCGATCAGCGCGGCGCTGTACCGGAAGGTCGGGCCGAACGAGGCGCTGCTCGTCTATGGTTTCGGCGGGACCAAGGTAATCAAGGGCAGCGGCAAGGTCGTCTGGCCGATGGTCCAGCAGTCTCGCAGCCTGTCGCTCGAACTGATGAGCTTCGATGTGGCCCCGAGCCAGGATCTCTACACCAATCAGGGTGTGGCGGTGAACGTCGAGGCCGTCGCTCAGATCAAGGTCAAGAGTGATCCGGTCAGTATCCTGACCGCGGCCGAGCAGTTTTTGAACAAGGGTCGCCCGGAGCAGCAGGACCTGATCCGGCTGGTCATGGAGGGCCACCTCCGCGGTATCACCGGTCAGCTGACGGTCGAGTCGATCGTCAAGGAGCCGGAGATGGTCGCCGACCGGATGCGGTCGAACATCGCCGAGGACATGAGCAAGATGGGCCTCGAGGTCATCTCGTTCACGATCCGCGAGGTCCGGGACAAGAACGAGTACATCCTCAACATGGGCAAGCCGGACATCGCCCTCGTCCGGCGGCAGGCCGACATCGCGACGGCCGAGGCGGACCGCGACACCGCGATCAAGCGGGCCAACGCGACCCGTGAGGCGCGGATCGCCGAGGCGATGGCGCAACAGGACGAGGTCATCGCCCAGACGGCCAGCCAGACCAAGCAGGCCGAGGCCGTCCGCGACCTCAACCTCAAGCAAGCCGAGTACAACGCGACCGTCCAGACCCAGCAGGCCGTCGCCGAGAAGGCCTACGAGATCCAGGCCAACGTCCAGCAGCAGCGGGTCGTCGAGGAGGAGGTCCGGATCGAGGAGGTCCGCAAGCTCCGCCAGGTCGCCGTCCAGGATGCCGAGATCCAGCGCCGTGAGAAGGAGCTGATCGCGACCGTCCTCAAGTCGGCCGAGGTCGAGCGCAAGCGGATCGAGACCCTCGCTGAGGCCGATCGGCAGCGGCAGATCTCCCACGCGACCGGTGAGGCGGAGGCGACGCGGCTCGACGGGAACGCCCGCGCCGACATCACCCGGATCCAGGGTCTGGCCGAGGCCGAGATCATCCGGGCCAAGGGTGACGCCGAGGCCGGCGCGATGAACGTCCGGGCGCTGGCGTATCAGGAGTACAACCAGGCCGCTGTCCTCGACAAGCTGCTGAGCAGCCTGCCGGAGATGGTCCGCGCCGTCAGCGAGCCGCTCTCGCGGATCGACCGGATCACCGTCGTCGGGACCGGGGGCGACTCGACTGGCGTCAACCGGCTCACCGGCGACATGACCCAGATCGTCGCGCAGGTCCCGGCTCTGCTGGAGTCTCTGACCGGAATCAGCCTCAACGACCTGTTGAAGCGAGTCCCGGGGATCGATGAGACGGGCAGCGCGGGTTCCCGCTTCCACGCCGATGCCGTCGAGACGACCGGGGTGGCCCGGCCGTCCGGCCCGGTTCAGCCGGCAGCGGCCAATGGGACCGCGCCGGTCGGTTCGCCCCCGGCCAATGGCCATCGCCCGGGGGGGACACCGGTCCGCGGCGAGTCGACCCCGGTCGAGTAGCCCAGATCGGCCGGCTTCGATCCGACCTGCGTTCCGAGCGGGCCAGCGAACCCTCCTTACGGTTGGTTCGCTGGCCCGTGATATGCTTTTCGATCGCAGGAGAGGTGGGTCCCGCGCCTCACGGCCCGACCCAGGAATGCCCCGCGTGAAGCTGGGCGAGGAAGAAAGCACTATGGCAGCCGATCCGTTCGGCGAGCGATCGCTCTTCGACGCCCAGCGCGTCCAGGTCGAGGCGATCGGTGAGCCCGGACAACGACGGTTCCGGATGATGGTTGTCGCCGACGGCGACACGGCCATCATGTGGATGGAGAAGCAGCAGATGCAGGCACTCGGGCTGGCGCTCAACCAGATGCTCGAGCAGTTCTCCGACGATACGCTGGAACTTGGGCGTGGCGACGTTCCGATCGAGTTCGATACCGACACCCGACGGCAGTTCCGGGTCGGCCGGATCGAGCTGGGTTTCGACGAGCCCAACGGCCGGGTCGTGATCATCGCCCACGACATCAACAGCGGAGACGAGGACGAGGTTGTCGAGGCGGCGGCGAAGCCATTCGCCTGCCGGTTGACCCGCTCGCAGGCCGAGTCGGTCAGTGGGTCGGCCGCGACGCTCGTCGCGGCCGGTCGCCCGCGCTGCTCGATGTGCGGTGCCCCGATGGGACCGGGAGTCCACGTCTGTGCCCAGCAGAACGGCCACCTGCCGATCCCGTTCAGCGAGCTGGCCGAGGAAGAGCCGTTCTAGCAGCCGTAGCTTGGCCCTTTCCGGATCTGTCGGAACATTCTGCTGGTCAGGAAGCACGCTGGCAATTCGCGACATGGCGCCTAGCGACGCAGCCCGGGTCTGAAGCAACCGGGCTCAGGAACGGCGCAGAGCGTCTCGTCGAGATCGGCCGGTTCTGGGAGCAGACCGCCCGGACCGGAGGTCCCTTGATTCGCCATCTCGTGGTTGCCATCATCGTGCTGCTCGCTTCGGTGGCTGGGCCACTTGATCTTGCCCGACCGACAACGGCCCAGCTCGACGCGCCGGTTGATCTCCCCGCGATGCTGCTGGTCCCGGCCGATCTCGAGACGGTCGGGCTCGATGGGTTCGAAACCGGCATTGGGGCGTCCGGCGGGGCCGAGACGTTGTCGGCCTTCGATCGGGCCTATCGTGCCGCGGGGGCCGACGATGGCCGCTTCCCCTCGACGGTCGAACCCGAGCGCGGCGCGGCGCTCTATCTGATCGATGGCGGGGACATGGACGAGCCCGCGCGGGTCCTGAGTTCGGTCGTTCTCTACGGCGAATCCGGTGCCGCCTCGGACGCGATCGATACGGTCATCAGATCCAGATCAGATGTTGCCGTCACGAGGGATGACGACCCGGTCGCCGGGAGGGAGACCGGCCTAGATTCCGTTGCGGCTTTCGTGATAGACGGTGTGCCGCCCTACGACGACGCGGCGTTCCGGCAGACATCGATCGTCGCACGCGTTGGTCCAGCGATCATCGAGGTCGCGTTCGAGCGGCTCGATGGGGCCGCCGCACCGGTGGCGGACGTCGCCGCACTCCTGCCAGCGATTCTCGACCGTCTGGCCCGTGCGACCGACGCCGATTCATCGGTTGGCGGAGAGGCGTTCGATGTTACGGGCGATCAGATCGTTCCCAGCCTCAGCCGCTACGTCTATCGCGATGGAACGGTCATCCCGCAACTCGGCCAGTCGGACAGAGCTGCGGCGTCCCAAGGCGAAACGTTCAAGACCTACCAGGCGAACGATGTCTTCCAGCTTGGTTTTACGTCTGCGGACGGAATGCTTGCCATCGGCGGGTTCCTCTCTCGCCACCAGAGCCAGGACGCCGCCCGGTCCTATTTCCGCGTCATCCCCGATCTGCTCGCGACCAACGACGTCTACGTCGACGTTCGCGTCGGCAACGCGATCGTCCGGGCGGGCGACTCCGCCACACTGGTCACGTACACGATCGATGGGGTAGACGGGGTCGTCGTCACCGAGCTGATGGTCCTGCTTGGCGACACGGTGGCCGAGCTGATCGTCAACGCCCCCTCGGCCATCTCGTCGGCCGACATGACCGCGGTGGCCCGGACGGCGGCCTCGTGCCTGACCGGTGGCGACTGTCAGCCGCTCGTCGTGCCCGACGACGCCGGCTTCGGGATCGTCTGAGGTAGGGGTGCGCGACATATCCCACGCGTCCGATGACGGCAACGACGGCGTAACCGCGAGGCTCGGGTTCCGCCTGATGAAGGCCGTTGAGAGCGGTGCTACACTCGGGGTCGGGACAGTCTTGTCCCGATTCATCTGACCGATTGCAGCGGGTGATTCCTCGCTTCATCGAATGTCCCGGAAAGGGTGGTCCCATGCGGCAGTCTTCGAGATTTCCAGACGTCATGATGGTTCTCGAAGAAGGACAGCTGTCGCATGGGCATTCTGAACCTCGGCATCCTGGCGCACGTCGACGCCGGAAAGACGAGTCTGACCGAACGGATCCTGTTTGAGACCGGTGTGATCGCCGCGATCGGGAGTGTCGACCGGGGGAGCACCCAGACCGACACGCTCGAACTCGAACGTCAACGGGGGATCACGATCAAGTCCGCCGTCGTCTCCTTTCCCCTCAACGGCCACAAGGTCAACCTGATCGACACGCCCGGCCACGCCGACTTCATCGCCGAGGTCGAGCGGTCGCTGCTCGCGCTGGACGGCGTCGTCCTCGTCGTCTCCGCCGTCGAGGGTATCCAGTCCCAGACCCGGCGGCTGGCCCGGGTCGTCCAGGCGCTCGGCCTTCCCCTGATCGTCTTCGTCAACAAGATCGACCGGGTCGGCTCTCGTGACGCCGCGCTCGTTGTCGAGATCGAACGGATGCTGCGCGTCCCGGTCGTCCAGATGTCGCGTCCAGCTGGCCTCGGCTCCCGCGAAGCGATCGTTTGCCCCAGTGATCCTGTCGGAGTTGATTCCATCGACGGGCTGGCCGAGCTGCTGGCCGGAGAGAGCGACGAGTTTCTCGACCGGTGGCTTCGGAGTGACGGGCGGATCGGCCGGGGGCAGGTCCGGGCAGAGTTCCTTCGACAGGCGCGTCAGGGCCGCATCGCGACGCTCTTCTTCGGCTCGGCGATCACTGGCGTCGGAATCGATCATCTGCTTCGGGAAATGACCCGTCTGCTGCCGCTTGCGCCAGGACGGCCCGACGATCCGCTCTCGGCAGTGGTCTTCAAGATCCAGCGTTCCAGTGGCGGTGAGAAGCTCGTTTACGCCCGGATCCACTCCGGTCGGGTTGCGCGGCGCGACTGGGTCAGCGGGAGACGACCCGCCGGTCCAGAGACCGTCAACGGTGCCACCGAACCCAATGGCTTCGAAGAGCGCATTACCGCAATCGATCTGTTTCGCAATGGACATGAGGGCACGGAGGCGGTCGCCGGTGCCGGAGAGATCGTCCGGCTCCACGGGCTGCGTGACGCCAGGATCGATGACATCATTGGCGCTGACCCGCCGCGGTTGCCCTCGCCCGGGTTCAATCGGCCGACGCTGGAGAGCGTTGTCCGGCCGGATGACCCGGACCGGACGATCGAGCTCGCGGTCGCCCTTCAGATTCTCGGTGAGCAGGACCCACTGATCGAGAGCCGGAACGACGAGCGCCGGGGCGAACTCTCGGTCCGGCTCTACGGCGAAGTTCAGAAAGAGGTCATCGCGGCGACCCTGGCGACCGAGTTCGGCATCTCCACGACGTTCGAGCCCAGCCACGTCGTCTGCATCGAGATCCCGACCGGGAGCGGGGCGGCGATCGACCACATCGGCGGAGAAGACAACCCGTTCCAGGCGACCGTCGGCATCCGGGTCGAGCCGAATGCGCCGGGGACGGGTAACACTTTTCAACGCCCAGCCGGTGCCCTCGATCTCTCCTTCTACCGGGCGATCGAGGAGAGCGCCCACGAGACGCTCAAGCAGGGCTTGCACGGCTGGCCCGTGACGGACTGCCAGGTGGTCGTCACGGATACCGCGATGAGCCCCGCCTCCGTGGCCGCTGATTATCGCCGGCTGACGCCGCTGGTCCTGATGTCCGCCCTGCGCCGCGCCGGGACGGTGGTCGGTGAGCCGGTCCAGTCGTTCGATCTCGACGGGCCGGGCGACTGCGTTAGCGATCTGCTGACGGCGCTGGGTTCCGCCCGGGCGGTGATCGAGGGGACCGTGGTCACGGGCGATCGCTGCGCGATCAACGGGACGATCCCTACGGCCGAGATTCACGGCTTCGAGCGCAGATTGCCGGGGTTGAGCCGGGGTGAAGGAACGTTCATGTCGGTCTTCGCCCGGTACGAGCCCGTCACTGGGGCGATCCCCGAGCGGGCCCGGATCGACCTCGACCCGCTCAATCGCCGCATCTACCTGGCACGGGTCAGCCAGACCTGAGCCGGTGGTTCGGGCTGGAGCGACTCCGGCAGTACGCGGCAACCGGCATCCGATCCGTCCTGGACGGCGGATGCGGCGCCGGTTGTCGCGCCTTGACAGATTTACGGTGAATCGGTATGGTGGTCCTGTTCCCGGGGCAGGCCCGGAACACACGCGACGTTGTACCCGGAACGGAGCCAGCAGATGAAGCCAGACAGCCACTTCGCCTCTTCCGTTCTCGTCGTACTCGTACTTATCGAGCTCCCGATTATCGGGAGCCGTTTGGCGTGTGGGAGAGCCTGAACCGATAAGCGCGAAACGCGCCGATCACCAGAACGTCTGAGGGCCTCCCAACAATGGGAGGTTTTTTGTTGTCTCCCAATCTGGCCAGCGCTTCCTCCCTCCACCCCGGCGATCGCACCTGACGAAAGGACCGTCCGATGGTTTCCGCCCCACTGACCGACGCCCCGCCGGCCGCACCGGTCGCGGCTCCGCCCGAACGGGAGTGGCCCCGCGACCAGCATGGCTTCCCGATCATGACCGGCGCCCAGATGGTGACCTCCAGCCTCGAGGCCGAGGGCGTCGATATCGTCTTCGGGTATCCGGGCGGCGCGGTCATCCCGCTCTACGACGCGCTGCCGGCCGCCAACCTGCACCACGTCCTCGTCCGGTTCGAGCAGTGGGCCGCGCTGGCGGCGGACGGCTACGCCCGGGCGACCGGCCGGGTTGGCGTCTGCATGGCGACGTCCGGCCCCGGCGCGACCAATCTCGTCACGGGTCTGGCCAACGCCCAACTGGACTCCGTGCCGATCGTGGCGATCACGGGGCAGGTCAACCAGTCGCTGATCGGGCGGGACGGCTTCCAGGAGGTCGACATCCAGGGCATCACCCTCCCGGTGACCAAGCACAACTACCTCGTCCACCGGCTGGAGGATATCGCCCCGACGATCAAGGAAGCCTTCTATCTCGCCCGGACCGGACGGCCGGGTCCGGTCCTGGTCGACATCCCCAAGAACCTCTTTCAGGCGAAGGGGTCGTTCATCTACCCGGAGACGGCCGGTCGGAAGGGCTACCAGCCGACGCTCTCCCCCAACCAGCGGCAGGTCCGGCTGGCGGCCGAGATGATCGACCGGGCGAAGCGGCCGCTGATCATGGCCGGCCACGGGATCATGCTGGCTCACGCGACCGAGGAGTTCCGCCAGTTCGTCGAGAAGTCCGGCATCCCGGTCGCCTTCACGCTGCTCGGCCTCGGCTGCTTCCCGGAGGAGCACCCGCTCTCCCTCGGCATGATGGGGATGCATGGCCACCGCGAGACCAACGCCGCTCTGAACGAGTGCGACCTGCTGATCAACATCGGCGCCCGCTTCGATGACCGGGCGACCGGCCGGCTGGACGACTTCGCGAAGAACGCGAAGATCATCCACGTCGACATCGATCCGGCCGAGATCGGCAAGAACGTCCCGGCCGACGTTCCGGTCGTCGGCGACGCCCGCGAGGCGCTCCAGGGTTTGATCCCGCTGGTGACCGAGCGCCGGCGGGACGAGTGGACCGCCTGGATCGACGGGCAACGCAACACCGCCCTGATCCGGGCGCTCGACGAGCAGCCCGAGGGACCGGAGCCGTACACGATCATCCGGGAGATCTCAGAGGCGACCAGCGGCGAGGCGATCGTCGTCACCGATGTCGGCCAGCACCAGATGTGGACCGCCCAGTACTACGGTTTCAACCACCCCGACCGCTGGCTGTCGTCCGGTGGGCTCGGCACGATGGGCTACGGGCTGCCGGCCGCGATCGGCGCCAAGATGGGCCGGCCCGAGCTGGAGGTCTGGACCATCGTCGGCGACGGCGGTTTCCAGATGTCGCTCAACGAGCTCGCCACCTGCATGCAGGAGGGGCTCGACCTCAACATCGCGGTGATCAACAACGGCTTCCTCGGGATGGTGCGGCAGTGGCAGGACCTCTTCCACGCCAAGAACTACTCCGAGGTCTCGATCCTGGCGCCGGACTTCGTCAAGCTGGCCGAGGCCTACGGCGCGACCGGGATCCGGGTGACGAAGACCGACGAGATCCGGCCGGCGATCGAGCGGGCCCGGAGCATCAAGGGGCCCGTGGTGATCGACTTCGTCATCGAGCCGGAGATGAACGTCTGGCCGATGGTCCCTCCGGGCGGCTCGAACAACGAGATGATGTTCGAGCAGTTCAACGACGACGAGGTGCTCTAGATGGCTCTCGCTGACACGACCTACCGGCAGAGCACGCTCGTCGTCCTCGTCGAGGATCAGCCCGGTGTCCTGACCAAGGTCGTCTCGATGATGCGGCGGCGGAGCTTCAACATCGACTCGATCACGGTCGGCCACTCGGAGCAGCCGGGCGTGTCACGGATCACGATGATCGTCTCGGCGCCGGAGGACCAGGTCGAGCAGGTCTCCAAGCAGCTCTACAAGGTCATCGAGGTCCTCAAGGTGACCGATGTGACCGACGTTCCGACGGTGTCGCGGGAGCTGGCGCTGATCAAGGTCGCCGCCAAGCCGCAGCAGCGTTCCGAGATCATGCAGATCGCCGAGATCTACGAGGCCCGGATCGTGGACGCGACACCGACCTCGCTGCTGGTGGAGGCAACCGGTGCCGAGACCAAGATCGACGCGCTGATCGCGATGCTGCGCGGTTACGGCATCCGCGAGATGGTCCGCAGCGGCCAGCTGGCGATGGTTCGGGGCGTCCCGCCGACCCAGCAGAACGGCGTCAACCCGGTCGTTGCAAACGGCCGGGAGGACCGGGTGGTCGCCACCTCCGTCACGCTCGGCAACTAGAGGCCCATCTATCGCCCCGGTCCGGCAGATGGGATACTCCGGCGCCTCCACAGTGGAGGCGCCGGTCCGACAGCACCGTCAGATGAAAGAGGATGGTTTCGTGGCAGCGACGATCTATTACGAGAACGATGCGAACGTCAGCGCGATCGAGAGCAAGACGGTCGCGGTGATCGGCTTCGGCAGCCAGGGTCACGCTCACGCGCTCAACCTGCGGGACAGCGGTGTCAAGGTCATCGTCGGGCTACACGAGGGCAGCCGCAGCCGGGCCAAGGCCGAGGCCGAGGGGCTGACGGTCCATAATGTCGCCGACGCGACGAAGGCCGCCGACACGATCATGGTCCTCGTCCCGGACCACCTCCAGAAGAGCATCTTCGAGGGACAGATCGCGCCGAACCTCGTCGACGGCAAGACGCTGATGTTCGCCCACGGCTTCGCGATCCACTTCGGCGCGATCGTCCCGCCGGCCAACATCGACGTCTCGATGATCGCCCCGAAGAGTCCCGGCCACCGCGTCCGCGAGCTGTTCCAGGAGGGTGTCGGCGTCCCGGCCCTGATCGCCGTCGCGCAGGACGCCAGCGGCAAGGCGCACGAGAACGCCCTCGCCTACTCCTATGCGCTCGGCTCGCTCAAGGCCGGCGTCCTCGAGACGACTTTCAAGGAAGAGACCGAGACCGATCTGTTCGGCGAACAGGCCGTCCTCTGCGGCGGCGCGACGGCGCTGGTCATGGCCGGCTACGAGGTCCTGACCGAGGCCGGCTACCAGCCGGAGAGCGCCTACTTCGAGGTGCTCCACGAGCTCAAGCTGATCGTCGACCTGATGTACCAGGGCGGCATCGAGTACATGCGCTACTCGATCAGCGACACGGCCGAGTGGGGCGACTACCTCGCCGGCCCACTCGTCATCAACGAGACTAGCAAGCAGGCGATGCGCGAGCTGCTCGCCGAGATCCAGGACGGATCGTTCGCCCGCAAGTGGATCGCCGAGAACGAGAACGCGCGGCCGAACTTCGACCGCCTTCGGGCCGATGGCAACGACCACCCGATCGAGAAGGTCGGCAAGGAGCTGCGCGACATGATGCCGTTCCTCCAGCACGGGAAGAAGGTCAGCCGCCCGTCGGTCGCCCAGCAGGAAACCGCCTCAGTAGCCGACTAGCGCCGGCGATGGGCGGCGACTCAGCCGCTCACCCGCCCGCGCATCACCCCTAGAGGAGACGCCAGATGACCCAGTCGCCAGCCGAGGATTCCGACTCGAACGTAACGCCGACCAGCGGTCGGGACAGCGGCAAGCGCGTTCTGATCTTCGACACCACCCTCCGCGACGGGGAGCAGTCCCCGGGGGCGACGCTCAACGCCGACGAGAAGCTCGAAGTGGCGGACGTGCTGGTCTCGCTCGGGGTCGACGTGATCGAGGCGGGGTTCCCGGCGGCGTCTCCCGGCGACTTCGAGGCGGTCCGGGCGATCTCGGCCCGCTCGAAGGGTGTCACGATCGCCGGACTGGCCCGGACGGTTCCAGGTGACATTGAACGGGCGGCCCAGGCGATTCGGGGCGCCGAGCAGGGGCGGATCCACACCTTCATCGCGACGTCCGACGTCCACCTCCAGCACAAGCTGCGGATGACCCGCGAGCAGGTGCTGGAGCGGGTCGCCAGCAGCGTCGCGCTCGCGAAGTCGTTCACGAGCGACGTGGAGTTCTCCTGCGAGGACGCCACCCGGAGCGACTGGGACTACCTGGTCCAGGTCTTCGCCCAGGCGATCCGTTCCGGCGCGACGACGTTGAACATTCCCGACACCGTCGGCTACACGATGCCAGACGAGTACATCCGCCTGATTACGTATCTGCGCGAGCGGGTCGCCGGGATCGAGGACATCGTCATCTCGACCCACTGCCACGACGACCTCGGGATGGCGACCGCCAACACGCTGGCCGCGATCTCGGCTGGCGCCCGGCAGGTCGAAGTCACGGTCAACGGCATCGGCGAGCGGGCGGGGAACACGTCGCTGGAGGAGGTCGTCATGGCACTCCAGACCCGGGGCGGCCAGTTCGGCGACACCTGGACCGGCATCCGGACCGAGCGCCTGACGCCGGCCAGCCGCGTTGTCGCCTCGCTGACCGGGATCGCCGTCGCGGCGAACAAGGCGATCGTCGGCGCCAACGCCTTCGCCCACGAGGCCGGCATCCATCAGGACGGCGTTCTCAAGGAACGGACGACCTACGAGATCATGGACCCGGCCTCGGTCGGCTGGCAGGGGACCAAGCTGGTCCTTGGCAAGCACTCCGGCCGGGCCGGCTTCCGGGCCGCCCTGACGGACATCGGGCTTCGGCTGGACGAGGACGGCGTCGATGAAGCCTACCAGCGCTTCCTGGCGCTGGCCGACCGGAAGAAGACCGTCACGGCCGCCGACCTGATCGCCCTCGTCAGCGACCAGATGGATGACGAGGCGGTCGCGCAGGGGGACGGGTACCGTCTTCTCCGCTGGAACGCCTCCCTCGGCAACGCCGGCCCGGCGACCGCGAGCGTCGTCCTCACGCGCCACGGCGAGGAGCGCCCCGGCGACGGGGAGGGCAACGGTCCGGTCGACGCCTTCTTCGCGGCGATCGACGCGGCGACCGGACTGACGCCGGAGCTGGAGACCTTCCACGTCGACGCCGTGACCGAGGGCGAAGACGCCCAGGGCCGTGTCCGGGTCCGCGTCACCCATGACGGCACGCTCTACATCGGCGATGGCCTCGCGACGGACATCGTCGAGGCGAGCGCCCGGGCCTACCTGGCAGCGGTCAGCAAGATCGCCATCGCGGCCGAAGTCGCCGCAGCCGTCGAGGCGTGATATCGGATTGATCGGGCGCGCTCAGTTAGATTGCGTCAGCGGCGACCACGTCGCAGGGTCATCCGCTTGCGGTGACCGGCGCCCGCAGGCGCGACACCGCGTAGCGGTCCCTGCGTCCCGAGTCATGAGTGGAACGATTCCACTCGACCGAACGCAAAGCACTTCTATCGCCCTGCGGGGTGATGGCCGCGGCGGCGGGTGGCCGCCAGCGAAATGAGAGCGCATGACCCTGCGATGACCGGCGTTCGCCGATGGTTTCGGTCAATTCCAGGAGGCACTTCAGGTGGCTACGGCGAAGACACTGAGCGACAAGCTGTGGGATCGGCACCTGGTCCATTCGGCCGAGGGCGAGCCGGATCTGCTCTACATCGATCTTCACCTTGTTCACGAGGTCACGTCGCCGCAGGCCTTCGACGGCCTCCGGCTGGCCGGTCGGCCGGTCCGGCGGCCCGACCTCACCGTCGCGACCGCCGACCATAACGTGCCGACGAAGGGCATCCACCTCCCGATCGCCGACCAGGTTTCAGCCACCCAGGTCTCGGCCCTGACCCGGAACGCGCGTGAGTTCGGCGTCCGGCTCTACCCGATGGGCGACCCCGGTCAGGGCATCGTCCACATCATCGGTCCCGAGCAGGGACTGACCCAGCCGGGCATGACGATCGTCTGCGGCGACAGCCACACCAGCACGCACGGCGCCTTCGGGGCGCTCGCCTTCGGGATCGGGACCAGCGAGGTCGAGCACGTCCTTGCCACGCAGACCGTTCCGCAGACCCGGCCAAAGACGATGGCGATCACCATCGACGGCGAGCTGCCGGTCGGGACGACCGCCAAGGACATCATCCTGGCGATCATCGGCCAGATCGGGACCGGTGGCGGGATCGGCTACACCGTCGAGTACAGGGGTTCGGCGATCCGTGCGCTCTCGATGGAGGGGCGGATGACGATCTGCAACATGTCGATCGAGGCTGGCGCCCGGGCTGGGATGATCGCGGCGGACGAGACGACGTTCGCCTACGTCGAGGGCCGGCCCCACGCGCCGACGGGCGAAGCCTGGGAGTCGGCCGTCGCTGACTGGCGGACGCTGCCGACCGACGAAGGCGCTGTGTTCGACCGCGAGGTCTTCCTCGACGCCGCGACGATCTTGCCGCACGTCAGCTGGGGGACCAACCCCGGCCAGGTCACGACGATCGACGGCCGCGTGCCGGACCCGCGCGACGTCTCCGAGCCGCAGGAGCGCGACTCGATCGAGCGGGCGCTGGCCTACATGGACCTCCGGGCCGGGACCGCGATCCGGGACATCGCGGTCGACACCGTCTTCCTCGGTTCCTGCACCAACGGCCGGATCGAGGATCTCCGTGCGGCGGCGAAGGTCCTTGAGGGCCGGACGATCAAGTCCGGGATGCGGGCGATGGTCGTGCCGGGCTCGATGCGGGTCCGGGCCGAGGCCGAGGCCGAGGGGCTCGACAGGATCTTTCTGGATGCCGGCTTCGAGTGGCGGACGGCCGGCTGCTCGATGTGCCTCGGGATGAACCCCGACCAGCTCGCGCCGGGCGAGCGCTGCGCCAGCACCAGCAACCGGAACTTCGAGGGTCGCCAGGGCAAGGGCGGTCGGACGCACCTTGTCTCTCCGGCGGTCGCCGCCGCCACGGCCGTTGCCGGTCACTTCGCGACCCCGGCGGATCTCTAACCTGGTCGACAAAATAATACGAGCAGGGACGCGACGTACCTCGGGAGGCATCAGTATGGAACCGCTCAAGACGATCACCGGTACGGCGGTCCCGATCGACCGGTCGGACATCGACACCGATCAGATCATCCCGGCGGTCTGGCTGAAGCGGGTCGAGCGGACCGGCTTCGGCGCCGGGCTGTTCTCGTCGTGGCGGGAGAACGACCCGGACTTCGTCCTGAACCGGCCCGAGTACCAGGCGGCCTCTGTGATCGTCGCGGGGCCGAACTTCGGGGTCGGGTCGTCGCGGGAGCACGCCGTCTGGGCGCTGATGGATTATGGCTTCAGGGCCGTGATCTCCTCCCGGTTCGGCGACATCTTCCGGAACAATGCCACCAAGTCCGGCCTGATCCCGGTCGTCGTCGAGCAGGGGTTCGCCGAGGAGATCATGAGCGCGATCGAGGTCAACCCGGCGACGCAGGTGATCGTCGACATCGAGTCGCGGACGGTCTCGGTGCCCTCTTTGCGTCTGAGCGCCGCGTTTCCGATGGACGACTTCACGCGTTACTGGCTGATGGAGGGGTTGGACGACATCGGCCTGACGCTCCGCAACGACGACGCGATCGGACGGTTCGAGGCCCGACGGCCGGAGTGGCTGCCGTCTGTCGACCATCCTGAGCCGGCGATGACGGCGGGTTCCTGAGCCGGACATGTCAGCTCTCTGGATCTCATTCGCCCGTGGTCGCCTCGACCACGGGCGTGGCTTCGTCGTAGGGACATGGCTTGTCTTGCTCGCTTTGCTTCTGAGCGGTAGCGAAGCGAGAGGCGCCATGCCGCGCAGCGGTGCCGGTGTTCGTTGACAACCGGCTCCAAGGCGACGCGTCGGTGGTGAATACCGCTTCGCCTGGCGGCGAAGGCCGCTGCGGCGGCCGGGCGAGCTAGCGGATGACTCTACGGAACGTCGCCGCTTCCCGTCGTGGCAATATCGGGTCCAGAAGATGGCGAAGCCGACCAGCATGGAGTCCCCTCCCCATCCGATGAGTTCCCGCAGGGACGAATCGAGATGGGGGGGCTGCTCGCCGACCGCATGTTGGCCGTTCGGCGCGATCTCGCCCTGCGGGGCGAAGGCCGCTGCGGCGGCCGGGCTCGCAAGCTTCCCCCCTACGACGGGTGCCACTGGCATGGCCTGTGTCAACTACTCCAATCTCGGTAGGATGTGCCGGACCAGACGGTTTCGGGAACAAGATGGAAGGGACAGGACGTGGCTGACTATCGGATCGCGGTTCTCTCAGGCGATGGGGTCGGACCGGAGGTGACGGCCGAAGCGGTGAAGGTGCTGGGGGCCGTAGGGGCCAGCTACGGCGCCGCGTTTCACTTCGAGGACATCCGCATCGGTGGGGTCGCGATCGATGCTTACGGGACCGCTCTGCGGGCCGAGGACATCGAAAAATGCCGGGCCGCGGACGCGGTCCTGCTCGGTGCCGTCGGTGGACCGAAGTGGGACGATCCGGCCGCGAAGGTCCGGCCGGAGCAGGGACTCCTTGGACTCCGCAAGGCCCTTGGGCTGTTCGCCAACCTGCGGCCAGTGACGGTCTTCCCAGAGCTGACCGGGTCCTCGCCGCTCAGGAGCGAGATCGTCGAAGGCGTCGACATCCTGGTCGTCCGTGAGCTGACCGGGGGGATCTACTTCGGCCGGCCATCGCGGCAGTGGCGGGAGTGGCGAGGCCGCGTAGCGGTCGACACGCTCATCTACCGCGAGCATGAGGTCCGGCGGATCATCGAACTGGCGTTCGAGATGGCCGCTGGTCGGTCCGGCCGGGTCACGAGCGTCGACAAGGCCAACGTGCTGGAGTCGTCCCGGATGTGGCGCTCGATCGCGGTCGAAGTCGCGGCGGCAAACCCGGACGTCGCCATGGAGCACGTACTGGTCGACGCGATGGCGATGCATCTCGTCCGGCAGCCGTCCCGCTACGACGTCATCGTGACCGAGAACATGTTCGGTGACATCCTGACCGACGAGGCGTCGATGATCGCCGGCTCGATCGGGCTGCTGCCGTCGGCGTCGCTCGGCGCGACGCGGAGCCGGCATGGTGGCCGGTTCGGCGTCTACGAGCCGATTCACGGTAGCGCCCCGGACATCGCCGGTAAGGGCCGGGCCAACCCGATCGGGATGATCCTATCGGCCGCGATGATGCTGCGGACATCACTCGACATGCCGGAGGCTGCCGAAACGGTCGAGGCGGCCGTGGCTTCGGTCGTTTCGACTGGTTGTCTCACCGGGGATGTTGTGGCCGAAAATGGCGCTGCCGCGTCGACCAGCGACGTGGGCTCCGCGGTGGCCGCGACTGTCGGTGAGTAGCCAAGTCAACGTACCAAGGGCGGGCACAATGTTGGTGTCCGCCCTACTAACGACTCTCCATTCTCGTGGCTCACTCTCTATGGCAACGAGAACGAACTCGCGCCCATGTAGAAGTCCTTGCCCTCGTCAAGGTTGCTAATAATCGTGTTGGTGAAATCCGACGTGTAGACGTCGAAGCTGGTCGCGTCAAAGGGGCCAATCGTATCTCCCGCAGCCACGTTGCCATCAAATAGCAGCACGCCGTCGCCCGTGACAGTCAGGTAGATGCCGGCAGTTGGGGAAAAGGTTAGGGTCAACATCGAGGCGCTGACAGCATCCTGGGTTGCGGAGGCGGCCCGCTCCTCTTCAGCAGCAGCGACTTCTGCCTGGGCCTCTTCAGTCGCGGCGGTATCCGTGGCTTCCGCGTCTGGCGTTGGCGTATCCTCGGCCTTCCTGGTCGCGGTCGGCTTCGGATCGTTCCCGGCGACGTTGGCTGACTGGACGGTCGGGGTGCTGGTGGGCCCGGCCGCGGTCGCGGTGGGCATGGTTGACTCGACGCGCCCCTCGGCGACCTGGGTGCGGCGCTCGTTGGCGTCGCTCATCGGCCGGGCCGCCTGCTCATCGGCGGCGGTCGTCGCGGCCGTGTCGACCTCGGGGGAGGCCGCCAGGGCCGTGTCCGCCGCGTCGCCGCTCCGGGCGGGGGTCGCGGTCGCGGTGGCCGAGATCGGTGCCGCGCCATCGACCGTCGCGATCGGCGTGACCGTCGTCTGCATGGTCGGCGTCGGCAGGACGTCGGAGGGGCCGCGGTAGACGCTGTAGACCCAGGCGAACACGATCGCGCTCAGGACCACGAGGAAGGCGATGATGGCGAAGTTCGGCGTGAAGTGGTTCGGCATCTCCAGCGGCTTGACGGCCATCGGGATGGAGCTCGCCGGGTTCGCGGTCCCGTGGGCTTCCTCGAACATCGTCAGGACCTTGTTCGGGTCCAGGTCGAGGAAGGCCGCGTAGTTGCGAACGATGCCCCGCTGGTAGATCAGCGGCGGCAGCGCGGCGAAGTTCTCGTCCTCGAGCGCCGCGAGATGATGCCGATTGATGCGGGTGGCCTGTTCGGCTTCCTTGAGGGTCACTCCCTTGTAGGCCCGTGCCTGCCGCAATGTCTCGCCGAATACAGCCATAAGCCTGGTTGGCTCCCCCTTCAGGCGTCGACAGCCTGATCCAACCCATCGTGACAGGGTGGTACATGCCCGCGAGTCACGTCCAGCCAGGAAGACGACCCGCGATGTGCCACCGTTGTCAGGGACCGCTCCCCAGCGGCCCACCGAACCGGTTCTCAGTGCGAAACCATGCTACCAGTCGGGACCGGTTCTGCACAGACGCCAACCGGAACGCGAATCAGCTCCTTCACCCGATCGACGCCGCGGCGGACATTGATTGTCTGGCGCTTCTTGTCCGCTTGTGCCGTGGCAGCGTGAATGACATCCTGTCAAACCTGGATCCCATATCACGGACGCTATGACCGGCGGCGTTGACGGGCGATGACCGGGAACTCGTCCGGCGCGATCGTCTGGTCGAGTAGCGGCGTCGGGTTGCGATGATCGCGGATGGAGGCCTCCGATAGCCATACGTCATCGAACGGTACCCACCAGCAGCCGAAGCTGGAGATGCAGGGCAGGTCGCTCGCGTTGACGACGGTCCGGAGGGTGAAGGCATCCCGGTTGGTACACCAGCCTCGAACGCCGTTTTCGGCCGGGCGGAAGTCGCGACAGGTCTCGCAGGCCCGCTGGAGATCCGGAGCGAGGCGCGGTTCGACCGACTGGAGGTCGAACCAGCCACCGTACTCGCCGAAGTCAGCGGGCTGTGGCCGAAGCGGCGTTGGCGGGTCCATCCGGACCGGCTCGCGTCGCGGCTCCTCGTCCTCGTCATGCCGTTCGGCCATCACGGGATGCGACTTGACGTCCAGACGGGGCGGAGCTATCGACGCCGGTTGGGGAGCGGCCCAGCCGGTGTCGTGCTGAGGCGCGGGTATCACCCTGCCCGAGGGCGCCACGCGAGTTGCCGGTGGCGACAAGTCGATCTGGTTCGCCTCGGCGACGGTCGGGATCGAGCGGACCGGCGGCGAGCGGCGGTCCGCGTCGGTTCCGAGGCGTGGCACGGCGGGTCGCGGTCGTGCTGGCCGGACATCGGCCTCGCCTCGATCCTGCGCGCGTTCGCGGGCCGACGAGCCGACGAGCCACTGCTGCGCATCTCCCACCGTCTCGACCGGCTCGATCACCCCGCGGGTGAACAAGTCGTCGGAGAGATCGGGGAGTGCCGGACGTCGAGCAGCCGGCGACCGGGGCTCAGGCTGGCTGGAGAGCGCTCCCCACTCGTTGAGCAGCGGCGCCGGCATCGGTCGCGAGGGGCGGACCGGCGCGGTCCCGCCATCGCCCTCGGAGACGCCATGCTCTGATTCCCGGCGTGAAGCGGCCTCGCGCGGGCCATGGGAATCAGAACCGCGCTCCCGCCGCAGCTCGCGGCTGGGGACCGGCCCCGGGATCGGAGCGGGACGCACGCCGCGCGGAAGCTCCGGGGTGAACCGGTCATCCTGGGAGTCGTCGATCCGGTGCCGGCTGGATTCGTCGTCATGATCGGCGGGACGTACCACGGCCTCTGACCGTTGGCTCGTGGATCGGGGGGGAAACGGCTCCCCTTCATCGCGCCCAAGCCGTGGCGTGTCCCGGGTGGTGCCACTGGCTGGGAGGTTGCGGCGCAGGGACCGTCGGCTTAGGTCGAGTTCCCGCCGTTGCTCCGATACGGTTGCGACTTCGCGCTGACGAAGGCGATCACGGCCCTGGAGCGCCGGCTCAGGTGCGGCTGTGCCGGTACCCGATCGATCGAGGGAGTGGGTGGTGGCGGGTGGAGCGACGGGCTCGACCGGGCGACCCGTTGGATCGGGTCGCTCATCTTCTTCCCGGAGCGTAGGGCGCGACGTGATCTCGGGTGGGACCTGGTCGACGAGCCGGCGCCGGCCGGTCATGCCCGGTGGCATGACCGTGATCTGGCCGACGACGACGTCCTCGCCGGTCGGGCTGTCCGCGGTGCGGCCATCGGCGTCCGACCGGAGGCGTAGGTCCGGCTGGGCGTCGCGCTTGTTGACCATGGCTCCGATCTCACCTTCTGTCGCGGGGCGTTCGGCGTGCGCGGTGATGAGCTTGCGGGCTGCTCCGGTCTCCGCGGCGGCCCTGGGGTCGGTCCAGAGGCTCTGGCCCCAGTCGTTCCGGCAGGCCAGCTCGTTTCGCCGGACGAGAGTGCGGACATCGGCCGACTTCGCCCGGTCCGCATGGAGGCACCAACCGTTTCCGGCGAACCCGGCCTCCTGGAAGAAGAAACAGGTCCCGCATCGATGAGTAGCCAAGGGGGTCTCAGTCCTCGCTTCGAAGCGAACGGGCCAGAAGGGGGCGAACCGAAAAAGGCGCAACCGACCCGAGCCATTCGCGGCGGGCGATGGACTGTGGCGGGTGATCTCTCGACGCACGGCCGGGTCGAACCAGGTCTCGAGTGTATCAGCGCCAGCGAGCCTTGTCTATCGGTCACGGACCTTCGCACCGTCACCGGCGAGGTCGAGGTGACATCGTTGGGCGCGTAGGATTTCCGCATTGGGAAGCGATGCAGCGCATTTTACCCAGAATCGGTGCCAGTGAGCTCCGGGGCGCTGTCATGGGGCAACGGAGCCTGTTGGACCGTGCGCTCGGTCGCTCTCCGGTCAATGCCAGAAGCGCGAGTTCAGCGGGCGCAATACCCTCTCCGGACCTGTGACAGGTGTTCGCTCGACGCAAGATCTGTCTTCGAGGCCAGCCGGGATCGGAGCACTCAACTGCTGACTCGATTTGCGGCCGGCACCTCGGCTGACTTGAGGCAACCGTTTGAATCACCGGCTCGTTGTTTCCTCGTTCGCTGTCCTGAAGTCCGAAACCACCGTACCGCTCGAACGGTCCTCGGTGAGGTTGCCTGCGGCCACACCTCAGCGCCGTTGTTGTCGCACGGGGCGTGAGTATTCGCGGAGTGGGCTCTTCAATCGGGAACAGGCTATACTTGCCTGTTGATCTGCCATCATGCGATCACCGCCGACCCACCTCTCGAGGAGTTCACCGTGACGCCCCGATCGATCATCCCGCTTCGGGCCGTAGAAGAGACCGAGCAGGTCAGCCGTACCGTCGCCCCGCCGTCCGGTGCGCCGCACGCCGATCTGTCGATGTCCGCCGTCCACGCTCCGGCGCCGCTGCCCGCCAATGGCAAGCAGTTCCACATCTGGACCATCGGCTGCCAGATGAACGAGGCCGACAGCGCCAAGGTCGCGTCACTGCTCCAGGAGGTCGGCTATCGCCAGACCGCCAGCGAGGACGACGCCGACATCGTCGTGCTCAACTCCTGCGTCGTCCGCCAGGCGGCCGAGGACAAGGTCGCCGGCAAGCTCGGCAGTCTGGCGCGGCTCAAGCGGTCCCGGCCCGACACCCGGATCGTGCTGACCGGCTGCATGGTGACGAACCAGCAGGAGCAGCTCCGCAAGCGGTTCCCGCACGTCGACCTGTTCTTCGACCCGTCGGACTTCGACCGCCTCGGCCTCGTCGTCCCCGAGCTTGCCCGGCTGGAGGATGACCTCGCCGCCCTGCCGCACTACTACGCGCCGGCCGCCGACGGGCTGGAGCCGGCCGAGGGGTACCGGAAGGGGGTGACGGCCTACGTGCCGATCATCTACGGCTGCAACTTCCTCTGCTCCTACTGCATCGTCCCGTACCGCCGCGGACGGGAGACCTCCCGGCCGATGGGCGCGATCGTCCGAGAGGTCGAGCGGCTCGTCGCCGACGGCGTCCGGGAAGTCACGCTGCTCGGGCAGACGGTCAACGCCTGGGGACACGACCTGCCGGCGAAGCAGTCGCTGGCCGAGCTGCTCCGGGCGGTCGACGCGATTCCGGGTCTGGACCGGCTCCGCTTCCTGACCTCGCACCCGATGTACATGACCGACGACCTCTTCGACACGATGGCCGAGCTCCCATCGCTCTGCGAGCATCTCAACCTCCCGGTCCAGGCCGGCGACAACGAGGTGCTGCACCGGATGCGGCGGCGTTACACCCGCGACCTCTGGCTGGAGCGGCTCGGCTACGCCCGGTCCCGGATGCGCGATCTGACCGTCGCGACGGATATCATCGTCGGGTTCCCCGGCGAGACCGAGGAGCAGTTCCTCCAGACCTACTCCATGCTGGAGGAGGCCCGCTGCGAGAAGGTCCACCTCGCGATGTACTCGCCCAGGCCGGGAACGCTCTCGGCCCGCTGGGAGGACGACATCCCCCACGCTGAGAAGCATCGCCGCCATCAAGCCCTGGAGAAGCTCCAGGAGCGGATCGGGACCGAGATCAACTCCGCTCGGGTTGGCTCGACGGTCGAGGTGCTGGTCGAGGGCAAGAACAAGGGCCGCTGGTCCGGGCGCAGCCGGGGCAACACGCTGGTCCACGTCGATATGGACGACGAGGTCGACCTGCTCGGCCAGCTCGTCGATGTCCGGATCACCTCCGCGAAGCCCTGGTTCCTGATCGGTGAGGTGGCGGGGACGCCGGCCCGACCGGAATCTTCATCACCACGAACACCATGACCGATGGTCTGGACGCGGGGGACGCACCCGTCCGAACGATAGCCAAGAGGGAAGGACCCAGGAGCGCATGACTGATACGACCGACCGAACGGACCGAACCAAGCGCCAGCTGATCGACGATGCCCGCAACGCCGCCATGGCCGGGCGCTGGCCGGATGCCATCCGCGTCAACGACGATCTGATCAACCGCTTCCCGCGGGACGCCGAGGCGCACAACCGGCGGGGCCGGGCGCTGCTGGAGCTCGACCGCTACCAGGATGCGCTCGATGCCTATGAGTCGGCCCTGAAGATCGACCCGGCCAACCTGATCGCGCGGCGAAACCTCGGCCGGCTCGACCTGCTGCTCCAGCAGCCGGACGGCCATACGTCGGCCCGGACCTCGAGCGAGGCGCAGCCGCTGCCCCGGACGACAGTCTTCATCGAAGAGGTCGGCAAGACCTGGCACGGCGAGCTGGTGAACCCGGCGAAACTCATCCGCCTGGCTGAGGTCGACCCCGGCGAGCAGCTGACGCTCGAAGTCGACGGGCCGCGCCTCTACGTCTCCGACCGCACCGGGCAGCGTCTCGGCGAGATCGAGGTCGGGATCGCCCAGCGGATCACGCAGATGATCGGCGAGGGCAACCGGTACGAGATCTACTCGCTGGGCCTCAGCGCCCAGAGCCTCCGGATCATCCTGCGCGAAGCCTACCGGGCCCCACAGCTCGGCACGCGGCCGTCCTTCCCCGGCAAGCTCAAGGCGATCCGGCCGGCTGACCGCGAGGGCAACCTGCTCCGCCGCGATGACGACCTGCTCTACGCCGATGAGGATGACGACGACGACGAGGTCGATGACGCGACCGTCGACGCCAACGACGAGGTCGAGCCGTCGGACTCGGACGAGCCTCCCATCGCGATCACCAGCTACGACGTAGACGACGACGAGCTGAACAACTAGGTCCTTTACGCATCGTCAGACAAGGGAGCGGGCCGGCGCGGTATCCCTGTGTCGGTCCGCTCGTTCGTTTTCAGCCCACCGCCCTGCCAGACCAGGACCGCGGAAACGAATGGCGAAGCCGGGTCACCTTTCCCTGAACGCAGCGCGGGATGGATGGACGACCAGTCGAATGGCCCCGAGGTCGAGCGACCGCGAGGGTGCAGCGTCCGCCAGTCCGGTGAGGGGCGTAGCATCCTGGAGCCGGGCGTGGAGTGAGGAGATCGGGTCGGCTGCGCTGAAGGGATCCGGTCGACCGTTCCGCAGCTGGAGCACCTGTGCCCATGTGCCCCAGGCGGCACGGCGGTCCGGTTCGGGACCGTCGGCAAAGTGCGCGAGGTATCGGCCAAGGACGAAGGGGTAGACCTTGTGGGCGCGGAAGCGCTTGGCCGCCCGGCTGTCGATCCGGCCGAGCAGGTCATCAGCGCCATGACGGCTCAGCCAGTCCAGTACGCCGGAGATCTGGCGATTGGCAAAGAGGACATTGTCCCGCTGGCGGGTGCGTTCGGCGACGGAGCGGGCGAAGGGGTCCTGCGACTTCAGCTCGAAGACGCCGAGGGTGCCGGTCTTGCGGTCGAAGACGACGGCATCGACGTCGGTCCGTACATCGCCTCTGTCCCGCCGGAGTTCGATCCGGCGGTCACTGGTGACGAACCGCCGGTCCGGGAAGAGTCCATAGAGATCTCGACGGAAGACATCCTCGCGGAGCCAGGCGGTGTCATGGTATGCCGGCCCGGCCCGCCGTCTGAGTTCGCGGGTCAGGAAGAGGAGCGGTCCAGTCGTCAGTCCGTAGTGCGACAGGGCGAGCAGATCCGGCGCGATGCGGACGAGCGGCGCGGCCGGCACTCCTGGCACGGCGGAGTGCCAGCCGGCGTTCGCTTCGTCCACCGTGAAGGCGGCGACGGCGCGACTGGCCTGGACATGATCGACGGCGAGTGTCGAGGCGATGGTGTCGCTCAACTCGCGTTCGGAACTCAGCGACACGAGATCGCCAAGATCCTCCGCCCTGAGCGCGCGGGCGATGAGCAGACGGAGTACGTCCCGATAGGTCTGGACGGTACACCCGTCGATCTGGGCATCGGACGGATAGACGATTTGATTCGCCATCGTCTCGAGTCGGACATCGGCTTCCCGGAGAGACGTGGCCTCGCGCGACGGAGCCGACGCCGCAGGGCCCAGACGACTGGACGTGATGCTATCGAGGACGGCCCTGTGGCGACCGGCGAGGTGCGCAGCCCACCGGTCGAAATCCAGACGTTCTCGCCAACCCCCTGATGCCCGCTTCGTCGCGATCCAGGCGTCGAATGTTCCCGCACCATCGTCGACGAGCCGCATGAACCCGGACTCGCATTGGGCCAGGACCACCTCAGCTTCGGCCAGCCGGCCGCAGGTATCGAGGAACCTGCTCCCCCAGCGATCCAACTCGCCGGTTGGCGAATCGACCGTTCGTCCCGGTTCGTTTCCGTTGGACTCGAACCAGAGCCGAAGCGCCAGGTTTCCGCCGGGATCCGCGAGGCGATTGCCGGCGATGACGTCGGGGACAGGGAAGGGACGGTCAGCGTGCGGCGCATGAGCCTGAACGCGCAGGAGGGCGAGGATGGCCGCCTCGCGGTCTGACGGGACATCGTTGGCGAGGCGACGTTGCTCCTGCTCGATCGCCAGGCGGAGTTGATCCTGAGCGCTCATACGGCTGAGCCATTCCCGAACGGGGAATCGGCTGGATTCGACCAGAACGAGCCGTTGCCCCACCGGCTGGTTCGATGCACCATCCGGTGTTGCCTCGGCCCGTTCCACGGGTAGTCGGTCCGTGGCCTCAGACGATGGATTCGATGACGAACAGGGCCACGATCATCGCGACGACCAGGACGCCGCTCAGGAGTAGGAGGCGACGGAGGTCCGACCGGATGAAGCCGTACTCCTGATCACGCGTCAGCGTTATCGAGCGGAGCGCCTGCTTGGTCTCCCGCCGGCGCCGGGTGCGGGCCGTGGAGGGAGCGCCGGCCATCCTCGGAGCCGCTGGCTCCGGAGGGGCGGCGGCGGCCGTTCCGGTCAGCGTGCTGGCGTTCCGGATCTCCATCGCCTGCTGCTCGGCACGGTTGAGCCGCCGTCCCTGGCGGGTCGTGCGGGGGGTGGTCTGTCTGGTTGGGGTCCGCTGGGCCACGGGTCATCCTCGATGTCGTCGAAGCGAACGCACGCTCGGACCGGTCGCCGCAGAAGCCGGCGTGACCGGTATCGCTGCCAGAGGGCGCGTCATCGCCACGAACGGGCAGGCGGACACACCGGAATAGGCGTGTCACGTGACGCGGTTTCATAGGCAATGGCCAGTATAGCGGATCGGACGCTGTACCCATCGACCGAACGGTCGTTCCATCGGCCAACCGGAAGATGGTCTGCCGTTGTCCCTCGTGATGGCCGCTGATAGACTCCCTGAACGGTCTGGACATCGAGCGCTGCCACGCTGGCTGGCTACCGAGGAGCAGGGTCATGCACCACCGGGACGCCAGGCTCGGGTCAGATCGACGCAACGAGACACGCCGGACGGGCTTCGTCCGGCGTGTGCTGTTTTTCAGCCCGGTCCTCCGGGGCGCCGACTGCGGTGGTCGGCTGACCAATCGGACGGAGACCGGTCAGCAGGGAGTCTCAGGCCATGCACTCGAGTCTCGTCAGCAAGATCGACAGGGCCCATCGTTACGCCAGCGAACCCGAGCGGATCGAATTGAACCAGATCTCGGCCACGTTCCACGGGAGCCATGACGATTATCGCGTCGGGCTGGAGGGCGGTGTCTGGGCATGCTCCTGTCACACGGCGTCGGCGCAGACGCTGGGTGGCGTCTGTAGCCACATCATGGCGCTCCAGCAGGTGCTGGATCCGGTGCTGCTGCAGTCGGACAAGTACTGGGCGGAGCGGGATCGGCCGGTCTGAGCGATCACGCATTGCGTTCACTCGGTCAGTTGCGGCGGAGCCAGTCGGATTCCCCTTGCACCGTCGCAGCCGTGGCTCTCGACTGACCGTCGGTGTGGTGCGCCATGTGGTGCGGGACGGTGAGGACCAGGCGAGGGGACACGCGCTCCCTCGGGTCGAAGCCCTGACTGTCTCGCTGGTCGGGTTCGGTCCGGACGATCGCGGCCTGCCGCCGGGGCAAGCTGGTTGGCAGAGGGGCGATCTGTCCCAGCACGAACCCCAGCGCGACACTGTACTGGCGGACGGCCCGGCTGATTCCCGTCCCAATCCGGGACCTCACGGTCGTGCCGAGACGACGGTGCCAGAACCCGTGGCCATGATCCGTTCGAACCGCTCCACGGGCAGCACGAACACGCTGGCTCCGCCGAGGGCGACGTTGGTCACGCCATTCGCCGTCATGTCGTCATAGGCATACTGCGTCCCGGCTGGACTCGCGACCTCTCTTCGGGAACCGGTGCGGGCCAGGATACTGACACAGAGTTCCACCTGTTCGTCTTCCGCGCCGATCATGATGGTGACGTTCCCGGTGCGAAGGAAGCCGCCGGCGGATGCGATGCGGGTAACGCTGAAGCCCTTTCCGACGAGCGAGCGGAGGACTGGGTCGACGTCATAGTCATGGATGATCGCGAGAACGAGTTTCAAGCGGCCGACCTGTCCATTGGTTCCTGGGTGAGCGTCCGGGAAGCTACCCGCTGAGATGCTCCTTAGGATGTGTGGTGTCCCAGCATAACGGACAGGGCATCGTCGGGGCGAGAAAACTGATTCAGCCCCGACAAACCTCCGGCCACGAAGGGCCACCTGCCGAAGAGATTTCCCGCGCGACGCCCCGCAACGCGCGCAGTTCCTCTCAACGACCCTCCCGGCAGCCGGTCCCGGATCAGGTCCCGCAACCTGGTCCGCCGTTCTGACGTTCGGTGGTGGTCCGCTCCAGTGCCATCGGCCCATCGGGACTGTACGTACATAGTATACGTACGCACCCTCGCTGTCAAGGGGGTCAAGGGCTGCAGGATGGCGTCGATCCAGCTGCCTCGACTCGTGACGTGCCACGGGACGTTCCGGCCTCTCGACGTCCATGTCGGCCTGGCGGGGAGTTCCGGCACGCCCAGGGTGGAACCGGATCCGAGAGGCGCAAAGCACGTAGACTATCCCGACTGACACGTCGCCCACGACATGGTTCCTCGCCTGGCCGGGATTCGACCGGCCGATCGGCGACGGATCGATGACCATTGTGATTTCAGAAGCCCCGTCCGGGGTCTCCCTGATGGAGGGACAGTTGACCATGGGACGGATCGACGATCGGCTCGCTGAACTCGGGATCACGCTGCCGGAACCAGTCCGGCCGGCCGCCACCTACACCAGGTTCGTCCATGACGAGGAGACGGGCCGACTCCTCGTCTCGGGGACCGGTCCGGTCATGGGCGGTCCGGTCGGTCAGGTCGACAGCGACGTCTCGGTCGAGCAGGCCGTGGCGGCCGCTCGTGAGTGCGGCCTCCAGCTCCTGGCGACCGTCAAGGATGCCGTCGGCGATCTCGACCGCGTCGTCCGCGTCGTCAAGGTCCTCGGCATGGTCAACTCGGCGCCATCGTTCGGTCAGCACCCGGCGGTGATCAACGGCTGCACCGACCTGTTCGTCGAGGTTTTTGGACGGGAGATCGGCCTGCCGACTCGATCGGCCGTCGGGATGGGCGGGCTGCCGGACCGGATTCCAGTCGAGATCGAGGCGGAGTTCAAGGTCCGGTAGCGGGACCGTACGCACCGCGTCAGGTACGGGTTCTGCGGCACAATGGTGGCGTGAGGCGGCGAGCCGAGGATCGGTCGATCCCGGGCTCGTCGTCTCTGTAGAGAGAAGCGGAGTAGCGACGATGGAATCACGAAAGCCGACCCAGGTGACGCAGGAAGGGCTCGATCGCCTGTCCGCGGAATTGCACGATCTGATCGAGGTGCGTCGTCCGGAGCTGGTCTCGGCGGTCGCGGAGGCCCGGTCCCACGGCGACCTGCGGGAGAATGCGGCTTACGACGCGGCCCGGCAGGACCAGGCCATGAACGAGCGCCGAATCTCCGAGCTGGAGTCGATGCTTCAGAATGTGACGGTCGTCGATACCTCGACGAGCTCCAACGGCATCATCCGGATCGGTTCGAAGGTGACGGTCGACTTCGGCGACGACGAGCCGGAGGAGTACACCCTTGTCGGCGCGATCGAGGCCAAGCCGTCGGCCAACATGATCTCGAACGAGTCGCCGCTCGGGAAGGCGCTCAACGGCAAGCGGGCCGGGGAGACGACCTACTTCTTCAGCCCCGGTGGTCGTCAGCAGGTCGAGATCAAGGCCGTCCGCTAGCCAGGGGCCAGGCACCGCCGGCGAGGGCGCGCCGAGCATTGGCATGGGACGGGGCGAATGTCCACGCGGCTGGAGCCCAGGCTGATTGCGGTCTGGATCATCCACTGACCGACGAGGCCTCGCCGGATCGGGGTCACGAGCCGGCGACTGATTCGCGCGCCGCTGGCACGATGACCCGCAGGGCGTGCGGGGCGACGGTGACGTCGATTGGCAGGTTGCCCATCACGTCGCCGTCGATCTGGTAGGGCAGCGGCTGGTCGCTCTCGATGTGGACCGAGGTCACCTGCCGGTAGATCACATCGGGGGCGTCGCCGAGGCCACCGAGCATGGCGTGCATCAGGGTCTCCATCGTCGGCAGGGGATGGATCGCCAGCACGATGTAGAGGTCGAGGACGCCATCGTCCACGGTTGGCTTGCTGTCGATGCGGAGGTGCCGGCTGATGATCGAGGCGCCGTTGGCGAGCAGGATGAGCGGGGAGTCGACCCGGAACGTCTCTGCCTCGGTCGTGACGAGGAGCGACGCGGGCCGGGCCAGGGAGGCCCGGATCCCGGCTGGGAAGTAGGCACCCCAACCAAAGCGTCGTTTGAGCCTCGGGTCCGTCATCGCGAACAGGCGACTGTCGAACCCGGCCCCAGCCATGTGGAGCATCGCCCGGTCGTTGACGAAGGCCAGATCCATCCTCAGGATCACGTGGTTCCGGGCGATCAGGTCGAGTGCGTCGCCCGGCCGGGCCGGGATTCCGAGTTCCTTGGCGATGATGTTCGTCGAGCCGGCCGGGATGATACCCATCGGTGTGGCCGTGTGCGCCAATGCCGTCGCCACCTCGCCGACCGTGCCGTCGCCGCCGGCCGCGACGACGACGTCCGACCGCTCGGCCGCCCGCCGGGCCAGCAGTTCGGTCGTTCCCTGACCGTCGGTGAACGTGAGCGTGATGTCGTCGAGGCCCATCCGCCACTCCGCCAGCTCCCGCGCCAGGGCGTTGGCGCTCATCCGGGTGGCCGGGTTGGCAATGACCGCGATTCGGCGGCCGGTCGCCTCACGAGGCGGCGCCGGTTCGCGGTGTCCCCCGCCGAAGGGAGAGGTGATGATCTCGATGACCGGATCGGACGTCCTCGCCCCCGGCTCCGACTGAGCCATCATGCGGGTCAGGCAGTCTGCTCGTCAGGGCCGAAGACGCGCTCGACCAGGATGTCGGTCACCTTGCGGGCTACGGCGACGAGGAGGATGCCGAGGATCGCCCGAGTGATATTGCGTGACATCAGGACTCCTAGGTTCACGCCTGGCCCGACGACGTTCGTCCGGCCGGCGGCGGTTACGGGCATGATAGCCGGTCGGGTTCGCTACTCGGTGGCCGCATTCTCGGCGACCAGCGGTTGCTGGACACGTTGCTTGAACGTGGCGCTGGAGGTAAAGCCAGGAGTCCGGGTCGCGGGGACGGTGATCTCGCCGCCTGTCCGTGGGTCGACACCGCGGCGGGCGCTTCGCTCCCGCAACTCGAAGGTGCCAAACCCGGTCAGGACGACTCGACCACCTTGGCCGACCTCCTCGGTGATGGCGCGGAGCGTCTCGTTGATGACGCGGGCGACGGTCTGGTGGGGAAGCTGCGACTCTGCCGCGACCTGACGGATCAGCTCGTTCTTGTGCATCCTTCCTCGCTCTTTCGTCGCGTCCGGGATCGGCCAACCGACCGGCTCAGGGCGGTCCCCCTGGGCGGATCGGGTCTGGCACTTTTTGGCGCAAGATGCTGTCCAGCCCGCGTTCCTGATTAGATCTCGTCCCGGAGCGGAGCCTCGGCCTTGCCGTGGCGGAGCGACAGGCTGAGCGGGATGAGCACGACGAGCGCCAGAACCGTGAAGTCCGCCAGACCGAACTGGCCGACGAAGGTCCTGTCGGCACCAGGCAGCTGGCCCAGTGGCGCTACGATCGGGTCGGTGAACCGGTAGATCGACCGGCCGATCCAGACTCGGCTGTCGACGTTCGCGACGAGGAGGACCGCTCGCGCGACGAAGAGGACCGCGACGGCCGCGTAGAGATTGACGACCACCTCCAGCGCGATCTGGGATGACGTCCCCTGGCCAGGGCCGATCTGGGGTCGAGACTGCATCACTGGCCGGCACTCCGGCGCGACGAGATCAGCGCCCAGACCCACTCGACGATGATCTCAGCCAGCGCGTCCTTGGGCATCGCCGGCATGACATCTGGCTCGCTGTTCCTGCCAATCAGGGTGGCCGCCGATGAGTCGGAGCCGATCGTCTCGACAGCGTCGTTGGCGACGATCAGGTCGAGGTTCTTGGACCGCAACTTCTCGACGGCGTACTCGACGAGGCGCTCGGTCTCTGCCGCGAAGCCGACCTTGATCAGACCCGGGCGATCGATCGCCGTGAGAATGTCGATCGTCGGCTCGAGCGCGATGCTCGTCTTGGCCGGGAGCGATCCCTTTTTGATCTTGGCTCCGGCGACAGTGACCGGGCGGAAGTCGGCCACCGCCGCGGCCATGACAAGGACATCGGCATGAAAAGTGGCCTCATCGACGGCGGAGAACATCTCGGCCGCGGTCGTTACCCGGACGACGGTCGCGCCGAACGGCGGGGTCTGCTCGCCCGGCGCCGTGATCAGCGTGACGCGAGCGCCACGATCCAGTGCCGCCCGGGCGACCGCGTAGCCCATCCGGCCGCTGGACCGGTTGGTGATGCTCCGGACCGGATCGATCGGCTCCTGGGTCCCGCCGGCGGTGACGACGATGCGCGGCGGGGCCGGGTCTCCGGGCGCCGGGCGACCCAGGACCGTGCGGAGGGCGCCGACGATCGTCTCGATCGGTGCGAGTCGTCCGTCCCCGACAGCCCCGGAGGCGAGCCGACCGGACTCCGGGCCAACGATGGTCGCGCCGCGCTCGCGGAGTGTGGTGAGGTGCGCCCGCGTCGCCGGATGGTGGAACATGTGGTGTTCCATGGCGGGCGCGATGATCAGCGGCGCGACGGTCGAGAGGTTGACGGCGCCGAGCAGGTCGTCGGAGAGGCCGAGCGCCAGCCGGGCGATCACGTTCGCCGTGGCCGGGGCGACGATCAGGGCCTCGATCTCGGCGGCCAGCGTGACGTGGCCGGCGGCCGCGGCGGTCCACGGCTCCCAGAGGCTGGTGTGGACCGGACGGCGGGTCAGTGCCTCGAAGGTCAGGGGCCGGAGGAACTGCTCTGCCCCGCTCGTGAGCAGGACGTCGAGCCGGACGCCAGCCTGGACGAGCTTGCTTGCCAGGTCGGCCGCCTTGTAGGCCGCGATCCCGCCACTGACCGCGAGGAGGACGCGCCGGTCGGAAAGCACACTCATCTGGCCGCCTAGTCCGCCGCGACCGGGCGGGCAGCGCCCTGTCGGGTGAAGATCCGGCTGGCGACGGCGAGCGTCCGCTCGATCGCGGCGTCGTCGATCTGGTAGTGCGTCACCATTCGCAGGCCCTTCTGCCCAAACCCGGAGACGAGGATGCCCTCGGCCCGGAAGGCGGCGGCGGCGGCGGTGAAGTCCGAGCCGGCGGGCGGGCGGAAGACGACGATGTTGGTCTGGACCGCGTCGAGATCGACGGTCAGCCCAGGGACGCTGACCAGTCCCTCGGCGAGGTGGCGGGCGCGGACGTGATCCTCCGCCAACCGGTCGCGCATCCCGTCGAGGGCGACAAGGCCGGCCGCGGCGATTACGCCCGCCTGGCGCATGGCCCCACCGACCTGCTTGCGTCGGAGCCGGACGGTCTCGATGAAGTCCCGGCTGCCGGCGACCATCGAGCCGACCGGTGCGGCCAGGCCCTTGGACAGGCAGAACTGGATCGAGTCGACGTTGGCGGCGATCTCGGCCAGCGACACACCGGACGCCACCGCGGCGTTGAAGACGCGAGCGCCGTCCATGTGGATCGCGACCCGCTTCTCGTCGGCCAGTCGCCGGAGCTGCCGCAGGTACTCGATCGAGAGGACCGTGCCGCCGCAGCGGTTGTGCGTGTTCTCGATCGCGATCACGCGGGTCGCCGGGAAGTCCTCGGTCGCGCCGCGGACGATGGATCGGACCTCGTCGAGGTTCAGCTCCCCGGACGGGCTGTTCCGCCGGACGTTGAAGACGATCCCGCCCAGCGCCGCCGCGCCGCCGCCCTCGTACCAGAGGATGTGGCTCTCGTCGCCGAGGATCGCCTCGTCCCCCCGGCCGCAGTGAGCCAGCAGCGCGACGAGGTTGCCCATCGTCCCGCTGCTGACGAAGAGGGCGGCTTCCTTGCCGAACAGCTCGGCCGCCCGCTCCTCGAGCCGGGTGACGGTCGGGTCCTCGCGGTACTGGTCATCGCCGACCTCGGCGGCGGCCATCGCCCGGCGCATCTCATTCGTCGGACTGGTCACGGTGTCGGAACGCAGATCGATCAGACCGCTACTGGCCACGGACATGTACTCCTGGGATTGGCGCCGGTCGTTGGCCCGGAGCATGGGCGGGCGCTGTCGGGACGCGGTGGGTCATCCGAATGAGAAGAAGTCTAGCGGACACCTCCGGGACATCGTCCGTCCATCGTTGGCCATCGTTGGCCATCGTGACCAATGACGGGACGAGCGAGCGGTATCGCTAGACGGGATCTTCGCCGGGGACGACCTCATGGGGGTAACGGCGTGGGGCGAGGTCCGGGTCGAGGACCATGCCGGCGGCGCGGACCTGCTCGGCGGCCTCCAGCAGGATGGAGTTGCTCAGATCGAGATCACGGGCGGCCGGGTCGATCGCGACGATGATGCCGGTGCCGTCGTCGGCGCCGATGCCGGGGGTCGAGACGTAGAGCCAGTTGTCCGGTCCGACCTCGACCCGGATCGGCAGCGTCATGTCACGGGCGATGACCTCGAAGCGGTCGTGGGTGCTCTGGCGGACGATCTTGCCGGCGTTGGGCCGGAAGTGGGGCAGGGCGACTGTGTTTCCGGTCGACATAAAGGAAGCGACCAGGCTGCCGTCGGCCTGCTGGGTGAGACCGGCGACCATCGTCAGACCCTCCCAGGCCGGGCGGACGGTGCCATCGGGCAGGACCTCGGAGACGAAGGTCTGGCCCTCGGCGTACGGCACGACCGACATGTGGCCGACGTAGACGCCGCCATTGGGCGAGGGGGTGATCCCGCTCAGGACGTCGTTGGTGGCCGAGAGGTCGGTAACCCGGCTGATCTCACCATCCATCGTGACCCGGGCGACGTAGTTGCTGTTGGCCTCGGAGTACCAGAAGGCATTGTCGGACGGTACCCAGGTGAAGGCGAACAGCGAGGCTTCCGGGAAGAAGTGCGGGACCTCGGCGGCGACCGGGTGGGCACGGTGCCACGGGCCGATGAAGGCGAACTGCTCCCAGCTCCCATCGGCCTCGACCCGAAGGATGCCCGTCTCGCTGTCCGGGTTGCCGTGAGCCTGCCCGGCGCCGACGATCAGGGCGTAGAGCTTGCCGTCGACCCACTTGACGTCGGAGACACCCTGCTTGCCGCGGAACTGGTCCCGGGTCGAAGGCAGCCCGTCGACGAAGACGGAGACGTTGCCAGAGCGGTCGACCCGGTAGATCTGGCCGGTCGGACCGCCGCGATAGGGACCGAGCGGCGCCTCGATGTGGCGGTCGGGGCCGGACAGGCGATCGCCGCCCATCCCGCCTGAGGCGACGTACATGGTGCCGTCGTCCCCCCAGGCGATCCCGCGGGGATTGGTCAGGCCGACGGCGGCGATGCGAAAAGCGGTCGCGCGATCGGTTGAGTCGACGGCCGGATCGGAGATGCTCATCGTGTTTCGCTCCACTGGGTGGGTTGGACGACTTGGTGCGGGCGCTTCCAGAGGGAGCCGGTGGGTGGGCGAGCCGGTGACGGCGTGGTCGAACTCACCGCTCCGCCTGACAGCGAGAGCGCGTCGGAACTGCCGGGCACGGTAGTTCACGGACTTGAGTGAGTCAACTCATCGTAACGAGCGCCGGCTGGAGCTGAACCGGGCCGGCCGGGCATTGAGGCTGGTCGCCTGATTGACATCTCTAGCATCAGCGTGTATCCTGACCATTCGCGGAATCCAGGTGATCATGCCCGGATTACGGGAGGACACGATAAAGGCTCAGCCGGCAGTCGTACAGCAGGCAGACAAGCAAGCGGAACGGGAGGTGTCGTTGTACCCCTCCCGTATTGGCGTCTGATTCGCGCGTCGAATCCACCCAGTCTTCCGCTCGTTTCGTGGCTGCCGCTCGCGGCTGTTCCCCTCAGTTCGGCCTGAGCCACTATCCATCTTCATTTCCTGCCCGCCGCGCAGCCCTTGGACAGGGACGTCGCCAGGTTGAACGCTATGGCGCCGAGCCGGACACGTTTTGGATCTCCACCATATCATGAACGCCCGACCGGTCGGAAGCGCACAAGACCCCATCACAGGACACCCACTGACGGTGCGCGATTCAGGCGCCGGTACGGACCAGATCGGCTAAGACGGAGGTAGCGTTCGCATGGCCGTTGACCAGAAAGACATTCGACTCCCCGGCGTGCTCGAGCCGTCGGCGCAGCCACTCGCCGCGACGATCACCGGCGACCGCCAGGTCCTCTCCAACACCGGCATCGATCGCCGGACCTACTCCCGCATCCCAACCGTCCTCGAGATGCCGAACCTGGTCCAGGTCCAGGTCGAGTCCTTCAACTGGTTCGTCGAGACCGGCCTCCGCGAGCTCCTCGAAGAGATCAGCCCGATCGGCGACAACCATCGCAAGATGGAGCTCGAGATCTCCGAGCCCCGCTTCGATCCCGCCTGGACCCGGATGCCAAACGGCCCGGAGAAGGAGCGCGCCAAGACTGACATCCGCGTTTGCGAGAACTACTGCCGTGAGCGCGACCTGACCTTCGCCGCTCCGCTCCGGATCAGCGCCCGCCTGCTGCTTCGCGAGACCGGCGAGATCAAGGAGACCGGCAGCGAGGGCATCTTCCTCGGTGACTTCCCGATGATGACGACCGACGGGACATTCATCATCAACGGCGCCGAGCGCGTCGTCGTCTCGCAGCTCGTCCGTTCGCCGGGCGTCTACTTCGAGCGCACGATCGACCCGACCTCCGGCAAGTTCCTCTCGACCGCCAAGCTCATCCCGAGCCGCGGCGCCTGGCTGGAGTTCGAGACCAGCAACCGGGACATCCTCTCCGTCAAGGTCGACCGCAAGCGCAAGATGCCAGTCAGCATCCTGCTCCGCGCGATCGGCATCGAGAGCAACGACGAGCTGATCGACCTGTTCAGCGACGTCGACACCAACCCGGATCGCCGCTTCGTCGCGACGACGGTCGACAAGGAGTCGACCACGACCCGCGAGGAGGCGCTGATCGAGCTGTACCGCCGGCTCCGCCCGGGCGACCCGCCGACTCGCGAGAACGCGACGACGACTCTGGAGAACCTGTTCTTCAACGAGCGCCGCTACGACCTCGCCCGCGTCGGCCGCTACAAGCTCAACGAGCGGCTCCACAAGCGCAACCGGGGCACCGAGGACGAGAGCGAGCTGTCGTTCTCGCGCATCCTGACCCGCGACGATATGGTCGAGATCATCCGCGAGATGATCCGGCTCAACAACGGCGGCAGCCAGCCGGACGACATCGACCACCTCGGCAACCGGCGCATCCGCGCGGTCGGCGAACTGATCCAGATGCACGTCCGGACCGGGTTCCAGCGCCTCGAGCGCGGCATCCGCGAGCGGATGACCATTCAGGACATCGAGACGGTCACCCCGCAGGGGCTGATCAGCACGACCCGGCCGGTCATGGCCGCGGTCCGCGAGTTCTTCGGCGGCTCGCAGTTGTCCCAGTTCATGGACCAGACCAACCCGCTGGCCGAGCTGAGCCACAAGCGCCGCCTGTCGGCCCTCGGACCCGGCGGTCTGAGCCGCGACCGAGCCGGAATGGACGTCCGCGACGTTCACCCGTCCCACTACGGCCGGATCTGCCCGATCGAGACGCCGGAAGGTCCGAACATCGGCCTGATCGGCCAGCTCGCGACCTACGCCAAGATCAACCAGTACGGCTTCATCGAGACGCCGTACCGGCGGGTCGTGTCGTCGCTGATGATCGAGGACCCGCTGATCCCGCTCGAAGGGCAGATCCTCAAGGGTCCGGCGATCAACGCCGAGACTGGCGAGGTGGTCCTCGAGGCCGGGGTCGAGCTGACCGCCGACCACGTCGAGCAGCTCCGGTCGTCCGGCGTCGTCTCGATCCGGATCCAGTCCGTCGCGACCAACATCATCGACTACCTCTCCGCCGACCGCGAGGAGCAGGTGATGATCGCGCAAGCCACCACCGCGGTCGACGAGCAGAACCGGATCATCGAGGACACCGTCACGGTCCGGGTCGGTGGCGGACACCGCTTCCCCCAGATCGCGCCGGAACAGTGCAACTACATGGACGTCTCGCCGAAGCAGGTCATCTCGGTCGGTACGGCCCTGATCCCCTTCCTCGAACACGACGACGCCAACCGCGCGCTGATGGGCGCCAACATGCAGAAGCAGGCCGTTCCGCTGCTCAGGGCCTCCGCCCCGATCATCGGAACGGGCGTCGAGCACATGGCCGCCCGTGATTCCGGGCAGGTCGTCGTCGCCCGGCACGAGGGCACGGTCGCGTCGGCCGATGGTTCCCGCATCATCATCCGCGAGGATGACGGCGAGGAGCACATCTACAACCTGCGCAAGTTCGTCCGTTCCAACCAGGACACCTGCATCAACCAGCGGCCGATCGTCCGCCGCGGCGAGCGGGTCACCCAGAACCAGGTGCTGGCCGACTCCTCCTCGACCGAGAACGGCGAGCTGGCCCTCGGCCAGAACGTCCTCGTCGCCTTCATGCCCTTCGAGGGCGGCAACTTCGAGGACGCCATCCTCCTCAGCGAGCGGCTCGTCAAGGACGACGTCTACACGTCGATCCACGTCGAGAAGCACGAGGTCGAGGCCCGCGACACCAAGCTCGGCCCCGAGGAGATTACCCGGGACATCCCGAACGTCGGTGAGGAGAGCCTCGCCAACCTGGACGAGAACGGCATCATCCGGATCGGCGCCGAGGTCCGGCCGAACGACATCCTCGTCGGCAAGGTCACGCCCCGCGGCGAGACCGAGCTGAGCGCCGAGGAGCGACTGCTCCGGGCGATCTTCGGCGAGAAGGCGCGTGAGGTGAAGGACACCTCGCTCCGCGTGCCGCACGGCGTGTACGGCAAGATCGTCAATATCCGCCGGTTTCGCCGCGACGAGAGCACCGATCACGAGCTCCCGGCCGGTGTCAACGAGATGGTCCGCGTCAGCATCGCGCAGAAGCGGAAGATCTCGGTCGGCGACAAGATGGCCGGACGCCACGGCAACAAGGGCGTCATCTCCCGGATCATCCCGACGGAGGACATGCCGTTCCTGCCGGACGGCCAGCCGGTCGACATCATCCTGAACCCGATCGGTGTGCCGTCCCGGATGAACATCGGCCAGGTGCTGGAGACACACCTCGGCTGGGCGGCCCAGCGGCTCGGCTTCAAGGTCGCGACGCCGGTCTTCGATGGCGCCCATGAGGATGAGATCCGCCAGGCCCTCCGCGAAGCCGGCCTGCCGGAGGACGGCAAGGTCGACCTCTACGACGGCCGCGACGGCGAGAAGTTCGATCGCCCGGTCACGGTCGGCGTGATCTACATGCTCAAGCTCCACCACCTGGTCGAGGACAAGATCCACGCCCGTTCGACCGGCCCGTACTCCCTCGTCACCCAGCAACCGCTGGGCGGCAAGGCGCAGTTCGGTGGTCAGCGCTTCGGAGAGATGGAGGTCTGGGCCCTCGAGGCCTACGGCGCCGCCCATATCCTCCAGGAGATGCTGACGGTCAAGTCGGACGACATCGTCGGTCGCGTCAAGACCTACGAGGCGATCGTCAAGGGCGAGGAGATCAACGAGGCCGGCGTCCCCGAGAGCTTCAAGGTCCTCGTCAAGGAGCTCCGCTCGCTCGGTCTGTCGATCGACGTGATCAACGAGAACGACGAAGTCATCGAGTTCTCCGAGGACACCCGCGACCTGATGACCAAGATCGACCGGATCAACCTCACCGGCTTCGAGCGCGGAGCCGACGAGTAGCCAACCGGCCCTCCCCATAACCACGGTCCTTGCTACTTTCCCGTCATCGTGGGGCCGGCGGCCTTCGGGCCGTCCCCCCGCGGTACGCCACCCCGGAGGACGTGCATCTTGAGCACACCGCTTGGCGACTCGTCGAACCTCGACCGCCTCATGACCAACCCCGCCGCGACGGCCACGCTGGCCCCGGCCCGTTCCAACGGCTCCCTCGAAGGGGGCAACTTCGGCGACGACCGCTCGCCGAGGATCGACCGCCAGGACCGCGGCCGCGTCCTGGACGTCAACAACTTCAACGCCATCCGGATCAGCCTCGCGTCGCCGGAGGCGATCCGCGACTGGTCGCATGGCGAAGTGACCAAGCCGGAGACGATCAACTACCGGACGCTCAAGCCCGAGCACGGTGGACTGTTCTGCGAGCGCATCTTCGGCCCGACCCGGGACTGGGAGTGCTACTGCGGCAAGTACAAGCGGATCCGTCACGCCGGCACCGTCTGCGACAAGTGCGGCGTCGAGGTGACCCGTTCCAAAGTCCGGCGCGAGCGCATGGGCCACATCGAGCTGGCCGCTCCGGTCGCCCACATCTGGTACGTCAAGGGCACGCCGACGCGCCTGGGCCTGTTGCTGGACATCACCCCGCGCAACCTCGAGCGGATCCTCTACTTCGCGTCCTACCTGATCACCACGGTCGACGATGACGCCCGGCAGTCCGCCGTCGCCGAGATCATGGAGGAGCACGAGGCGATCGTCGCGGAGCTCCGCGACGAGGCCGAGTCCCAGCTCGGCGAGCTCAGCGAGCGCGTCACCCGTGAGGTCGGCAACCTGACCGAGAGCGCCAACAAGGTCACGGCCGCCGCCTCGCAGCGCAGCAAGCAGGAGCTCGAAGTCCTGCGGACCGACTACGAGGCGATGGCCGCCCGCCTGACCGAACTCGACAACCAGAGCGCCCCTGAGACGATCAGCTTCGCGGGACGCCTGATCGTCGAGCAGGACGAGGCCGTCAACGCCGACCGGGTCGCCCGGCTCGACGAGGCGTACAAGGCCGAACGCGATCGCGTCGAGAAGCAGTACGACACCGAGACCGGTGGCGCCGACGCGCTCTCCGGCGCGGAGTCGGACCAGATCACGTACGAGGCCGACGAGCGCCGCAAGAAGATCGAGGACAAGCTCGCCGAGGAGGTGAAGGCGGAGGCCAAGCAGCGCGATGAGGTGCTCAAGCAGCTCAACGACCTGAAGCCCCTCCAGATCCTGAGCGAGGCTCAGTACCGCGAGCTCCAGGAGGCGATCCCGTCCGGTGTCTTCAAGGCCGGCATGGGTGCCGAGGCCGTCTTCGAGTTCGTCAAGAAGGTCGACCTCGACCAGCTCGCCCTCGACCTCCGGACCGAGATGCAGTCCGCCAGCGACGTCAAGCGGAAGAAGGCGACCAAGCGCCTCCGTGTCGTCGAGGCCCTCCGAAAGAGCGGCAACGACCCGGCCTGGATGATCTTCACCGCCCTCCCGGTCATTCCACCCGAACTGCGGCCTATGGTCCAGCTCGACGGCGGCCGGTTCGCGACGAGCGACCTCAACGATCTCTACCGTCGCGTCATCAACCGGAACAACCGGCTCAAGCGACTGCTCGAGCTCGGCGCGCCGGACATCATCGTCCGGAACGAGAAGCGGATGCTCCAGGAGGCCGTCGACGCGCTGATCGACAACGGCCGCCGTGGTCGCGTCGTCTCCGGCTCCGGCAAGCACAAGCTCAAGAGCCTCAGCGACCTGCTCAAAGGCAAGCAGGGCCGGTTCCGCCAGAACCTTCTCGGCAAGCGCGTGGACTATTCCGGCCGCTCGGTCATCGTCGTCGGGCCGAACCTCCAGCTCGACGAGTGCGGCCTGCCGAAACGGATGGCGCTCGAGCTGTTCAAGCCGTTCGTCATGCGGAAGCTGGTCGACAAGGGCTTCGCCCATAACATCAAGGCCGCCAAGCGGCTGGTCGAGCGGGTCGACATCCGTGTCTGGGACGTGCTCGAGGAGGTCGTCGTCAACTACGTCGTCCTGCTCAACCGCGCGCCGACGCTGCACCGCCTCGGCATCCAGGCCTTCAAGGTCCAGCTGATCGACGGCTCCGCCATCCAGCTGCACCCGCTCGTCTGCTCGGCATTCAACGCCGACTTCGACGGCGACCAGATGGCCGTCCACGTCCCGCTGTCGCAGGCCGCGCAGAAGGAGGCCCGCGAGCGGATGCTCTCGGTCAGGAACCTGCTCTCGCCCAGCAATGGTGACCCGATCGTCTCCCCGACACAGGACATCGTGCTCGGGTGCTACTACATGACCAGCAAGGTCGAGTTCGAGGAGGAGTACGCCAAGGGTACGCTCCCCCGGGGCTGGGGTAAGATCTTCTCTTCCATGGAAGAGGTCAAGATCGCCTACGACTGCGGCGAGGTCGACCTCCAGGCGGACATCGTCCTCCACACCGATCGCTACGGCGAGCGGCAGAAGATCGAGACGACCGTCGGCCGGGCGATCTTCAACCTGACTCTGCCGCCCGAGATCCGGACGTACTACAACGACACGATGGGCCGCAAGCAGCTCCGCGCCGTCGTCGCCGATGCCTACCGCCTGTTCCGTGACCCGGAGCGCGTGGCCGGTGTCGTCAACGACATCAAGCAGACCGGCTTCATCTATTCGACCCGGGGCGGCATGACCTTCGCGGTCTCCGACGTCACCATGTCCGAGACCAAGCCGGCCATCCTCAAGGACGCCGACGACCGGGCCGACACGCTCGACCGCCAGTTCCGCCGCGGTCTCGTGACCGAGGAGGAGCGCCTCCGCGAACTCGAGGTCATCTGGAACGGGGCCCGCGACAAGCTGACCGAGGACGTCGAGGACCGCCTCCAGGGGCAGAACGCCGTCTGGATGATGGCCGACTCCGGCGCCAAGGGAAACATGAACCAGATCACGCAGATGGCCGGTATGCGTGGCCTGGTGCTGGACCCGGAGGGGAAGATCATCGAGATCCCCATCCGCTCCAACTTCCGTGAGGGCCTGACGGTCCTCGAGTACTTCATCTCCACCCACGGAGCGCGGAAGGGTCTGGCCGACACGGCCATCCGGACGGCGGACTCCGGCTACCTGACCCGCCGCCTCTGCGACGTGGCTCAGGACGTCATGGTGACGATGGAGGAGTGCGGGACCGAGCTCGGGATCATCAAGTCGCGCGAGACGGCCGACGGCAAGCTCGTCCCGGACGACGACTTCCGGGCCAAGATCATCGGCCGCATCCTCGCCTCGGACCTGATTCACCCGGAGACGGGCGAGCTCCTGTTCGAGAAGGGGACCGACCTGACTGACCGGTACGACATGCCGGACGGCTCGCAGCGTGACCTCGTCCGCGAGGTCATGGATGCCGGCGTCCGTGAGGTCCACTGCCGCTCGGTGCTGGTCTGCGACGCCGCCCACGGCGTCTGCCAGCACTGCTACGGTCGCGACCTCGCCTCCGGCAAGCTCGTCGAGAAGGGCGAGGCGGTCGGTATCATCGCCGCCCAGTCCATCGGTGAGCCGGGCACGCAGTTGACGATGCGGACGTTCCACACCGGCGGCGTCAATCGGGCCGACATCACGTCCGGTCTGCCGCGGGTCGAGGAGCTGTTCGAGGCTCGCTCGCCGAAGGGCCGCGCGATCCTGTCGGAGAAGGAAGGCCGCGTCGAGATCGAGCAGACGGATGAGGGGCGCAAGCTCTACATCATCAGCACGGAGGAGACCGTCCGGACCTACCGGCTCGACGAGGGCTGGCGGCCGCAGCTCCAGCCGGGCGATCCGGTCATCAAGGACAAGACGGTCATCGCTCTTGGCCCGGAAGACCAGAAGATGACGGCCGACATCAACGGCAGCTACATCCTGGACGACCGGACCATCTACGTCCGCAACGTCGAGGAGCTCCGCGAGGAGCGCATCGTCCCGGTCACGTACCAGATCCTGGTCGAGAGCGGGTCGGACGTGACACCGGGTCAGCAGCTCACCGAGGGCGCCAAGGACCCGCAGGACATCCTGCTGACCCAGGGCCGCGAGCAGATCCAGGCCTACATCATCGATGAGGTCCAGAAGGTCTACAAGAGTCAGGGCGTGAACACGAATGACAAGCACATCGAGGTGATGTGCCGTCAGATGATGCGCAAGGTCAGCATCGTTCACCCGGGCGATACCGACTACCTCCAGGAGGAGCGCATCGACCGCTTCGAGTTCAACCTGATCAACGAGGAGATCCTCGCCCAGGGCGGTGAGCCGGCGACGGCGATGCCGGTGCTGCTCGGGATCACCAAGGCTTCCCTGGAGACCGACTCGTTCCTGTCGTCGGCGTCCTTCCAGGAGACCACGCGGGTGCTGACCGAAGCCGCCATCAACGGCAAGGTCGACCAGCTCCGCGGCCTGAAGGAGAACGTCATCATCGGCAAGCTCATCCCGGCCGGGACCGGCTTCGGCGTCAATGCGAAGCTGCCCGTGCCGCTGGATGCCGCGACCGTCGCCCGGCTCGAGCGCGAGCGGGGCGAGAGCGCCGAGTCGGACATCAGCGAACTGATGGTTCCGACCGGCGTCGCGACGCTGGACCGGCCGGACGAGGACAGCGGGTTCTCGATCACCGGCCCCCAGGACACGCCGCTGACCGACGAGAACTAATCGATCCGACGGTGATGATGAAGACGACGAACGGCCAGCCGGGCAACCGGCTGGCCGTTCGCCTTTCCCCCCAAAGGTCCGGAGTTCCTATTCTCGGAGCTGACCGGGTAGCCCGTTCGATCTTCGATCCACTCACCGACTGGCTGGAGCTGGTTCGAGGTACTCCCCGAGGGAATCGAGCGCCTCCTGCCAGTCGTCGTAGAAGGACCCATCGCCCTGCGTCCCCTCGACGCCACGCAGATCGAACGTCAGGCGCGTGCGTTCCCCGACCGGCTCGAGGGTGATGGTGATGACCGGCTGGTCATCGGGATCACCGTCCGGGTAGCCCCAGGTGAACACGAGGCGCTCGTACGGCACGACCTCGCGGTAGACGCCACCGGTGACGACGCGGTCGCCGCTCGCGTCGTTCACCATCGTGTACGTGTAGCGGCCACCCACCCGCGCGTCGATCTCGACGGTTTCCCGGGGCGTGCTCGTTGCGCGCGGATGCCACCACTGCGCCGCCGAGTCGGGGTCCGTCCACGCCTGCCAGACGTCCTCGGGGGTCGCGTCGAATGTGCGGACGAGGGTGAAGCCCTTGGACGCGTCGATCATCGCTGCTCTCCTTCTCCGGGGTCATCAGGTTTGATGTCGTGTTCTCGGCGGCCCCTGAGATGCTCGTCGAGCAGGTCGAAGCGATCGGTCCAGTCAGCGCGCTGCTGCGCGATCCACGCGGCCGCCTCATCCAGGCTGGCGGTTGCGAGCGAGCAGTCATTCCACTGCCCTCTCCGGTCGCGGGCGACGAGCCCGGCCTGCTCGAGCACCGTCAGATGCTGAGAGACGGCGGGTCGGCTCATCGGGTAGTGCGCCGCCAGATCACCGACGGTGCGGGGGCCGCTCCGAAGTCGCGTGAGGATGTCGCGGCGCGTCGGATCCGCCAGTGCGGCGAAGGCCACACTGAGCCGGTCCCGAGCAATCATGTAAGTACCTCCTTACCGTAACCAACGACTTACATGCTACATCGGTGAATGGAACCGATCAAGGGTGCGCTCGTTCTCTCGTGCCGGTCTGATGACGCTGGATTCAGCGATCTGATGCAAGCTCTCGGCTACGCGCGACAGGATTCAGTGATGCGTTGATCGGTTGAGATCACCGGCGATTGACACATCGGATCATTGTCCCTAGGCTGCGATGATCGACGACCGGATCCTCGTCGTGAGGATCTCATCGACTGAGTAGCACTGGAGCCTTCGGTGTCGATCGAGTTCCTGCTGACGTCGCTGATCGTCGTCGCGATCCCCGGGACCGGAGCGATCTACACGATTTCGACGGCGATCGGTGGGGGCTTCCGTAGCGGGCTGTTCGCGACAGTCGGTTGCACCCTCGGGATCGTGCCGCACATCGTCGCGGCGATGCTGGGGCTGTCCGGGATCATGCAGATCGGCGCCGGCGTGTTCGAGGCCGTCCGATGGGCCGGCGTCGCCTATCTCGTCCTCATGGGGATCTCGATGATCCGCGACCGGGGTAGCCTCCACCTGGCCGACCCGAACGTCTCGCCGCGGAGCCTCGGACTGATCGTCCGCCGCGGCATCCTGCTCAACCTGCTAAATCCGAAGCTGACGATCTTCTTCTTCGCCTTTCTGCCCCAGTTCCTCGACTCGTCGCCGACCCTGCTCGACGTGCGCCTGATCGGGCTCGCCGGCATCTTCATGCTCATGTCGCTCGTCGTCTTCGCAATCTACGCCTGGGCCAGCGCGACGCTGAGCCAACGGCTGCTCGCCGCTCCCGCCGCCCAGCGCTGGCTCCAGCGGACGTTTGGGTCGATCCTGCTCGGCGTCGCGGCCCGGCTCGCGGTGACGGATCGCTGAGCCCCGGCTACCGGTTGGGTCAGATCGAGATGTATGCGACGGCCACGGTTCCTGGTTCTGACAGTGATGTGAGTAGCGAAAGAAGCGCCATCATGTTCGCCTACGACGACGCGATCACCGAGCGATTCCCGACGATCCGGGCGGCGGTCATTCAGGCGACGGGGCTCAGCAACGGGCCGAGTTCACCGGAGCTGCTCGCCGAGTATCGGACCGAGCAGCGAGCGGCCAGTGAGCGTCTCGCCGCCACGGCGATCGCCGAGATCCCGTCGATCGCCGCCTGGCGTCGCGTCTTCTCGGCGTTCGGTGTCAAGCCGACGCAGCACCGCAACGCCGCGGAGTCGCTGCTCCGCCGGCTCGACAAGCAGGGCGACATCCCAACCATCAGCGCACTGGTCGATCTCGGGAACCTGATAGCCATCCGGTACGCGTTGCCCGTCGCGGTCCTGGATCTGGCCGGAATCACCGGTTTCACGACCGTTGGGTTCGCCGACGGAACCGAGCGCTTCACCGACCTGGGAGCAGACGAAGCCGTTCATCCCGAGCCTGGTGAGGTCATCTTCGTCGACTCTGCGGGAGTGGCGAGCGCCCGGCGGTGGTGCTGGCGCCAGAGCGCCCAGAGTGCGACCAGCGCCACGACGGTCGACGCCATGATCGTCGTCGAGGGGCATCATGAGTCCGCCGCTCTGGAAATCGATTTGGCGTTGGCGGATCTGGTCTCTGTGCTAAAGAAATACCAACCGGACGGTCAGGTCACGACGTATCTGCTATCACCCCGAAATCCCCAGACCGGGACAGCGTCACGGGATGCGTGAACCGCCTGCCGATCGCTCGAGGCGCTTCGTCAGCACGGGTGGTCAGGACGCCGTCAAATTACTCGGCTGGAGGTGCTCCCGGAAGAACGCGATGGTTCGGTCCATCGCGACGCTTGCGGCTGCCGGGTCGTAGGCGGTAGGGACGTCCGACTCGGCGAACCAGTGGCCGGTTCCGGGGTACGTGTGGAAGGTGACATCGGCACCGGCCGCGACCAGTCCGTCCCGGAGCGTTACGATGTACTCATCATCTTCGTAGTCATCGTTCTCGGCCCAGTGCCCGAGGCAGGCGAGTCCCTCACCCGGGATACCGTCCGGATCGCTCGCTCCGTAGTAGACAACGACCGCCGGGACCTCGGCCGGCTGCGCCGTGACGAGGCCGAGCGCCCATTCGGCACCGAGCGAGAGACCGACCGCTCCGATCTTGCCCGGTTGGCGGTCCGGATGATCGAGCAGGTGCTGGACGGCGGCGTCGAACCGGTCCTGAAGAACGTCCGACGGGAACGCCTGACGAAGCTGATTGGCCTCCTCGATCGAGCGCGTGGTCTGACCGGCGTAGAGGTCGGGCATGACGACGATGAAGCCGGCGTCGGCCAGGGATTCTCCTATTGCCCGGACTCCCTCGCTGAGACCCCACCACGCGTGGCAGAGAATGATGCCCGGACCGCCCTGTCCGGCTTCCTGCCACGATGTCTCGTTCGTCGTGTCGGTCATGTTCAGGTCCCCTCGTTATCTCCGGACGATGCCGGACGTCCTCGACCCCAACTATACCTACAAGTCGGTCCTCCATCCTGGACCCTGAAGGGGACAGGATGTGTCCGCTTGCCTGGGTCGAGTGACGCCCAGACGATCCGGGCTTGTCCGGCAGCGCCCCGAGCGGCTCTCGACCTGGTCGGGGGTCGTTCCGGTTGACCGGAAAGCTGGGAATCACGTATAATCTGGGCTCACGTCCGCATTGCCGGGTGTTTTGCTGAGGGCGGTGTCTTGTCCGCGTCAGCATCACTCGGGAATGCGAGATTCCCCCACCTGCCGCGTCCCGAAACGTGGATGAGGATTGAAAATTGCCGACAATCAACCAGCTGGTCCGGAAGGGCCGCCGGAAGCCGATGAAGAAGACCAAGGCTCCCGCGCTCGGATTTACCAATAACGCGCTCGGACGCTACGCGGGTCGGCTTCGTCAGGGATCGTATTCGCCGCAGAAGCGTGGTGTCTGCACCCAGGTCAAGACCATGACCCCGAAGAAGCCGAACTCCGCGCTGCGCAAGATTGCCCGTGTGAAGCTGAGCAACGGCATCGAGGTCACGGCCTACATTCCTGGGGAAGGGCACAACCTCCAGGAGCATTCGGTCGTCCTGATCCGCGGCGGACGCGTCAAGGACCTCCCGGGCGTTCGCTACCACATCGTCCGCGGCACGCTCGACGCCCGTGGTGTCGAGAACCGGAAGCAGGGTCGCTCCAAGTATGGGACCAAGCTCGTCAAGCCCGGTGCGGCGGCTCCCCCGAAGCGACGGTAGTCAACGGCCGCCCGGGCATCTGCTCCGGGCGGCGCCCTGATGATCAGCAGCCGTGGCGGTGACAGTGAGCGGACGGGGGTGGAAGCGGAGCGGTGCCTGAGATGGCATTGACCGCTTTTTCGCGTGTCCGTTCGAGGCCCGGCAGCAGCGCACGATCTCCGATTTGATGGACGATGAACTGGTGAGACGGGACACCGTCGCGCTCAGGGACGAGAGAAGGACGAGGACAGCATGCCCAGACGAGGCAAGATCGAGCGCCGGGTAGTTGCCCCGGACCCGCGGTACAACAGTGAACTGGTCTCCCGGTTCGTCAACAAGGTGATGCAGCGCGGCAAGAAGGGCGTCGCCGAGAAGATCATGTACGGGGCGATGGACATCATCCAGTCCCGGACCGGTCGCTCGCCGATCGAGGTCTTCGAGCAGGCGCTCTACAACGTCACGCCGGTCCTGGAAGTCAAGCCCCGCCGCGTCGGCGGAGCGACCTACCAGGTCCCCGTCCAGATCGAAGGGACGCGGCGTCAGTCCCTGGCGATCCGCTGGCTGATCCTCTCCGCCCAGTCCCGCCCCGGCAAGACGATGGCCGACAAGCTCGCTAACGAGCTGCTCGACGCCTTCAACGGTACCGGCGCGACGATCAAGCGGCGCGAAGACATGCACCGCATGGCGGAAGCGAACCGCGCGTTCTCGCACTATCGCTTCTAGCCGACCGGCGCTGGACGGGCATCCCGTTTCACGCTGACGTTCCGTCCGGCGCCCATCCCGGTTTCCCATTGCACCACGCGGCGAGTCCGCAGAAGGAACACGACCATGACCGCGACTGCCACCGCGCCAAACCTGCGAGACCCGCAGACGATCCTGCGGCGGACTCGCAACATCGGCATCATCGCCCACATCGATGCCGGCAAGACCACCACCACCGAGCGCATCCTCCTCTACACCGGCCGCCTCCGAAAGACGGGCGAGGTCCATGAGGGTGCCGCGACGATGGACTGGATGGAGCAGGAGCGCGAGCGGGGGATCACGATCACCTCCGCCGCGACGACCTGCGAGTGGCGCGACCACCGCATCAACATCATCGACACCCCGGGCCACGTCGACTTCACCGTCGAGGTGGAGCGCTCGCTTCGCGTCCTCGATGGCGGCGTCGTGGTCTTCGACGCCGTCGCCGGTGTCGAGCCCCAGTCCGAGACAGTCTGGCGCCAGGCCGACAAGTACCATGTCCCCCGGTTCTGCTTCGTCAACAAGATGGACCGAACCGGCGCCTCCTTCGAGCGCACCGTCGAGATGATCGTCGACCGTCTCAAGGCCAAGCCGGTCCCGGTCCAGCTCCCGATCGGCTCCGAGGCCGCCTTCAAGGGCGTCGTTGACCTGATCGAGAACAAGGCGCACATCTTCACCAACGACCTCGGGACCGACATCGAGGTGACCGACCCGCCGGCCGACATGCTGGAGGCCGTCGCCAAGGCGCGTCAGTTCATGGTCGAGGCCGTCGCCGAGACGGACGAGGACATGATGCTCGCCTACCTCGAGGGTGAGGAGCCGACCCCAGACCAGATCCGCGAGGGACTCCGCAAGGCCGTGCTCCGCAGCGAGCTCGTCCCGGTCCTGTGTGGCTCGGCGCTCAAGAACAAGGGCGTCCAGCTCATGCTCGACGCGATTACCTACTACCTGCCGTCGCCGCTGGACGTGCCGCCGATCATCGGCCATGACCCGAAGACCGGCGAGGACTCGACCCGCGAGATCAACCCCAACGCCCCGTTCGCGGCGCTTGCCTTCAAGATCGCGACCGATCCCCACGTCGGCAAGCTGACCTACATCCGGGTCTACTCCGGCACGCTGGCTTCCGGCTCCTACGTCCAGAACTCCTCGAAGGGCGACCGCGAGCGCATCGGGCGGCTGCTGCAGATGCACGCCAATAGCCGCGAGGAGATCCCGAGCGTCTCAGCCGGGGACATCGCGGCGGTCATCGGTCTGAAGAACACGACGACCGGCGACACGCTCTGCGACGCCGCCCAGCCGATCCTGCTCGAATCGATCGAGTTCCCGGAGCCGGTCATCTCGGTCTCCGTCGAGCCGAAGACCCGCGCTGACCAGGACAAGATGACGGCCGCCCTCCTCCGCCTGGCGGAAGAGGATCCGACCTTCCGGATGCACACCGACGAGGACACCGGCCAGATGGTCATTGACGGAATGGGCGAGCTGCACCTCTCCATCATCGTCGACCGGATGATGCGGGAGTTCCGCGTCGAGGCCAACGTCGGACGGCCGCAGGTCGCCTACAAGGAGACCATCACGATCCCGGTCAAGGCCGAGGGTCGCCACGTCCGCCAGTCGGGTGGTAAGGGCCAGTACGGCCACGCCATCGTCCAGTTCTCCCCGCAGGAACGCGGCGTCGGCTACGAGTTCGAGGACAAGACCACCGGCGGTACGGTGCCCAGGGAGTACATCCCGGCGATCAACGCCGGTATCCAGGAAGCCATGAAGACTGGTGGGCTGACCGGCAACCCGGTCGTCGACGTCAAGGCGCAGCTGCTCGACGGTTCGTACCATGACGTCGACTCCTCGGAGATGGCCTTCAAGATCGCCGGCTCGCTGGCGCTCAAGGATGCCCTTCGCCGCGGCAAGACGACCGTCCTCGAGCCGATCATGCGGATCGAGGCGACGACCCCGGACGAGTTCATGGGCGACGTCATCGGTGACCTCAACTCCCGCCGTGGTCAGATCCAGGGCATGGAGGAGCGCGGTGGCGCCCAGGTCGTCCGGGCCAACGTCCCGCTGTCGAGCATGTTCGGCTACGTCACCGACCTGCGGTCCATGACCCAGGGTCGCGCGGTCTCCTCGATGGAGTTCGACCACTACGCTCCCGTCACGGCGAGCATGATGGAAGAGTTCATCCAGAAGGCGACCCCCCGCTAACCCCCCGTAGTTCAGGCAACCGTGGCTGACAGGGCGGACCTGACAGCCACCTTTCGAGCAGATCAACGCGAGCGGAGACTCGCCCGGCGACCAGCCGGCAAGGAGAGACAGACGTCATGGGCAAGCAGAAGTTCGAGCGGACGAAGCCGCACGTGAACATCGGGACGATCGGGCACGTCGACCACGGCAAGACGACGCTGACGGCGGCGATCAGCAAGACGCTGGCGCTCAAGAGCGGAGGGTC